>Ga0334900_1001124_pt1 | contig 31428 bp, 28 predicted proteins | sample GraSluR3_MG_2_FD_207231 | JGI IMG/M metagenome (GOLD analysis project Ga0334900, IMG submission 207231) | Sludge microbial communities from methane-producing bioreactor in Wageningen University, Netherlands - Granular Sludge_31_08-R3 | ecosystem: Engineered > Bioreactor > Anaerobic >... | reverse complement strand
CCACGGCGTCGGAAAAACCTCCCTGGCCAGAGCCCTGGCGGGGTCGATTATCTGGAAGTCGGAAACCGTGGCTGCCGAGGAGATTGCCATGGACCCCTTCTCCCGGATCCAGTCCACCGTCGACCTTCTTCCCCAGGACATAATCGGCTACTCCCGTCTCTCAGGACCGGAGAACGAGGTCATTTTCAATAAAGGCCCTATCTTCGCCCATTTTGTACTCTGCGACGAGATCAATCTGCTGACCCCAAAGACTCAAGGGTCGTTTTTTCAGGCCATGGAAGAACAGATGGTCTCCATCGAAGGCAGGACCTATCCCCTGCCGGCTCCCTTCTTTATTATCGCCACCATGAACCTGAAAGGAGCACATCTCTTTCCCCTCCCCGCACCACAGCTCGACCGCTTCATGATCCAGCTCTCCCTGGGATTTCCCAGTGAAGAGGACGAGGCGGCCATTATCCGGCAGCACGGACGCAGCGACGGCTGGGAAAACTTCAGACCCACCACGGCATCCACTGAACTTCTCCGCTGGCAGGCCATGGTGGACGAGGTGGCGATCCATGACGACGTTATCGACTATATAGTCGCCCTTGTCCGGGCTACCCGAAACCATCCGGAGGTCACAATTCCCGCCTCTCCGAGAACAGGGGTAAAGCTCTCACGACTTGCCCGGGCCCTCTGTCTTGTCCGAGGCCGGGATTATGTTACCCTTGATACGGTAAAGGAGATATTCATACCCGCTGTCGCCCACCGCATCAGCCTTCACGATCCGGATCGCCCCAAGGAGGGAATCCTGATGGAGATTCTCAACTCTGTTCCTGTGGACCCGCGGCGAAGGAGACCGTAAAGGACCCGTCAACCATGAAAAGGGCCTTGATCACAGTATACCGACGCTTCCCTTTAACGATATTGGGATTTCCCGCGGCAATCGGGCTGTTCCGGGTCCTGGGCAGTGCTTTTGCAGCATCCAACGCATATGCCTATTTCTTTTCCCTGACCGGGCTCAGCCTCCTGGGATTCCTCATGCTGCTTGCCTTTCTCCAGGCCAGGAAAATCGGGGAGGACGAGATAGTCTGGCACAGCAGACACCGGGTATTTGCGGGCAAGGAGGCAGCTCCCCACGGACTCGAGCTTAACCGCAGTCGGCTCCTTCCCTTTTTCCGGGTCCGTTTTCGCCTTACCGGGACCTTGAAGGCGGAGACCAGAGTCCTGGGATACCACAGTCAGAGCGGACGATTCAAACCCTCTGAAGGTTTTGTCGTTCCCCTGCCCCTTGGGATCCCCCACTGCGGCAGCTTTCATGCCGAGCTTGCCTTGAGCGTAGAGGACATCTTCGGGCTGACCCGCTGCTGTATTGGAACACCCGTCAGCAGGCTTATTCCCGTACTCCCCGGGATACTCCACCGGCCGGTACGCTACCGGATCGCCGAACGCGGGTCCGAGGAGAAGAGCAGGGTAAAGGAGAGCGAGGTAGAGCGCTACTATATGCGGGAGTATGTTCCCGGGGACCGCTTCCGGGACATCAACTGGAAGGCTTCCGGCAGGGGAGACAAGCTCTTTACCCGCATATCCCCGGTGGCCCAGGACGAGAGCACCACCGTAACCCTGTGGGCACGTTTCCATACCGGGGACTGCCGCCCATCTCCGGCCCTCCTTGCCATGGCGGAATACCAGAAATCCTGGATCGTCACCTTCCTTCTCCGCATAAAAGAGGAGCACCCGGACTTCATGTTCCAGGTATTCATAAACCAGGATGAATACCTGCTTGAGAACGATGAAGACCTGGAATCTTTCGCAGCCGCTCTGGGGAGCAGATGGTTCACCACAACTCCAGCCGAGCCTCCTCCCTTACCCCGGGAGGGTCGGGTGTACCTGTTCAGCAGCTCCGCGGACGAAAGCCCGGAACATATCAGGCAGCTTTTTCCCAGGGTGGAGTTCAGTCTGCACCTTTCGAGAATCGCCCGCAGGGATGAGAGAAACGGGGAAAAAGCTGTCGGGATATCCCTCTATCCGGATTATCGAGGAGAGGACCTGCCCTCTCCGGCCCTTCTGCTTGGAATGTTCAGACAACAGACGCGCTTTTCCCGGCGAGTACCAGGCATAGACGAAGAGGCCGTTCTTATTCCCCTGATCGGGAGCAGCGGGGAGGGTAAATCATGATTATACTCTTTATTCTTCGAACTTCTTTATACCTCTTTACCCTGGCCATCCCCTTTGCACACAGCGGGGTTGTAATAGATTACGATCTTTACGGCCTGGGTCTCTATTTTCTGCTCATTCCAGGACAGGCCGTCCTGGCCTACTTTTTTTCTCCGCCAGCCAGAAAGCTGAAGCACTGCCTTCTGGCGGCAGGATTCTTCCAGCTTGTTCTCAGTCTTCTTTTTGCCGGCGGCGTTTCAGGAGCATTTCAGTATCTCCTGCTCGGTTCGTGGAGTTTTCTGTCCACCTGGCTGCTCTTTCGCTTCCGCTGGAGGATTGCCGCTGTCCCGGAGCTGATATTTCTCGCCGCAGTATATCTCCGGCTGATCAACTTTACCCGGGGGCTCTCATCCTCCGCCGGAACACCGACCGCACTGCCTCAGTTTCTCCTGTTTACCGGCATCGCGGCGCTTCTGGCACAGCTACTGATCATCATGCTTATCCTGCGGCGCGCTTCTGAAGAATCCAGGGGAAATTGGGAATACATAAGCGTACTGACTCTGGCTGTACCCCTTTTACTGGCTGCAGCCTTCCTGGTTCCCGGGGATTTCGTTCAGCATACGGTGGTCTTTAACCAGCTTTTTGAGCCGCCGGAACCTGAATACCGGCCCCTCGAAGAGGAGGCGGAAGGACTCCCCGGGGGCAACCTGCAGGGGAGATCCCCCCTGGAGGGACGCCGCAACCGGAATGGACAGCCCGGGCTCTACGGTCTGCCGGCGGAACGCTGGGGCGAAAGCGGACGACGGGGTGACCGGGACGGAGAAGGAGAGGGAACCGGCACCGGAGGGCGGCAGTATGCAGTAATGGTGGTATCTTCTCCCCAGGACCCCACCTACCTGGCGGAGGGGTATTTTGACAGTTTCGATCCGGTACGGGGCTTCGGCAAAGCCCGGGAAATGCCCCTGAACGAGATTGTCGGAAGGCGCCTGCTGGAAACCTGGGTCAATCCCGTTGTTCCCCGGGACCGCTCCCGCCTGGACACAAAAATCTTTACCCTCTCCACCAGGCCGGAACGGACCCTCGCCTACCTTCCTCTGCGGGCGGAGCCGACCATATACGACCCCTCGGTGCATCCCTTCACCTATTCATATCCACACATAGCGGCAATCTCCGTCAGCGACCCCTACGACTGGCGTGCCTCCCGGGACTACAACCGCAGGGAGAGAGAACGCTTATCCAGCGACCTGCAGATTGATCTTGACCCCGCCGTACGGGAACGCTTCCAGGCCTATCTTGAACCGATCATTTCCGGAACGGCGGGACCGGGACAAAAAATTCTGGCAATACTGAAGAGCTTTGAGGATATCCAGTACGAAATAGGCTTTGACGAGGATGTCTCCGTGGCGGCCATGGAACACTTTCTCTTTACAAGCAAAAGCGGCGACTGTACCGAGTTCTCCAATACCGCCGCCATTCTGGGTCGCCTCGCGGGGATTCCTTCCCGGGTCGTTACCGGCTACCTGGCCTCGGAAGGGCTGCAGACCATGTCCCACCTTCAGGGGCTCATGCTGCTGCGGGAGAATATCCCCAGCCTCAAGGATCACCCCCTGGAAGAGCTCTATCTGGTCACTACCGCCCACCGTCACTCCTGGCCACAGTTTTATCTGCCCGACTACGGATGGATCGACTTCGAGTCAACCCAGTATGCCATCCCGCCTCCGCCGGGGGGAGATCCCAACTCCCGGGATGTGGTGATTCCCCTGATCGAGAACCGGACAGTCAGAGGAACAGAGTTTCAGATACCCTGGAACCTGGTCCGTCAGCTGATACTGAGCCTGCTGATCCTGCTCTTCGCGGCATTGTACAGCTATCGCTACGGCCGAGAGGTATTTCTCAGATACATGGCATCCCGGACCGGACGAAGGGGCCTCCTTTCCGTGGAAAAACTGCTTCTGTCACTGCTTGCAAACGAAGGTGTACGCCTCAAGAAGCGAGCCGAGACACCCCGGGAGTATGCAGAGGAGGTCCCCGAGCTTGGCCGCTTTGTAGAGGTATACGAGAAGCTGCGCTTCAAGCCGGGTATCGGCACGGAAGAGGAAAACAGGCTCAGGAAGGAGCTCCTGGATGAACTGCACAGGGTCGTCGCCTCCCGGCGGCGCCGGGGATTGAAAGGGGCCGTCTACAGGTTGCTCAGCCTGAAAGGAGTCGCCTACCGATGAGACAGTTCAGGGTCGCGGGATTCTGCATACTTCTTCCTCTGCTTTTCATGATCTCCTGCAACCAGGAAGCCCACTGGGTTATGTTCAGGGGGGAACAGAGCAAGGGCTATACCTCGGAACAGATATATCCTCCCCTGGCAGTCAAATGGAAGCTGAAGCTCCAGGAGAGTCCCGGGGAGAAGCGCAGCTTCAATCCGCCAATTGTAGTAGAAGATACCATCTATTTCGGGTCCAACGACGGAAATTTCTATGCCCTGGATGTGGAATCGGGTTACATGCGCTGGGTGTTCAAGACCCTGAGCCCGATAAACTCACTGCCCTACGCGGACGATGAGAATGTCTACTTCGGCTCCTCCGACGGCTACCTCTACGCCGTGGACAGGGAAGGAGGAGAAAAGATCTGGGACTTTAATACCCGCTCACCGGTAAACTCCACGGTCATCGGTTACGGAGAGGGGATCGTCTTTACCTCCGACGTGGGGGCCAGCTACTTTTTCAGTGCCGAGGGAGAGCTTCAGCATCAGATCCCGAATCCTGTATGGCTCTCCCACAGCTTTCAGATTCAGGACCACATTATGTACTTCGCGCCGGGACCGGAAACGAACCCCCACAGCTTCGGGGCCTACGACATCCGGTCTCGGGACTACCTTTGGTTCATCGACACCTGGGACGACGCCCCAACCTGGTACTCCTTTCCCGCAAAAAAGGGGAAGATTCTCCACTACGCCACCAGCAGACTCTACGTAGACGGCTGGCTTCTGAGCTATTACGGAATAAACGCCCGTAACGGAGAGATTGAGTGGGTCCGGGAGGAGCCCGCGGTGCTGCCGGTCTGGCAGGACATCGACCACTACACACTCTTTGAGGACTCCCTGGAGCTTCTGGACTATCTTGCCCCGGCCCTCTGGAAGGACCTGGTTATCTATTCCTCCGGGGATAATGTAATACGTGCCTTCAAGGGTAAAACAGGGAACAGCGCCTGGCGTCGGGAGTTTCTGCAGCCAGCGTCCTCGTCTCCCATCGTTGCCGGCGACCGCGTATATCTAGGGCTCCGGGGATCCCTGGACGAAGACACCCTGGAAAAGCCCTACCCTTCCCTGCTGGTCTGCCTTTCCGCCAGGACCGGCAAGGTTCTGTGGGAATTTGAAACCGACGGGGATATCCTGTCGGCCCCGGTAATCGCCGGGGGGTGGATCATCTTCGGAACCGACAACAGCTATTTTTACGTGCTGGAAGAGGTATTCTAAGGCCGCCCGGATTCGAAGGAAAACTGGATGCCTGTCCGGATCCGGGTAGAGGTATTAATCCAGTCCGGCGGTCCGATCAGGAGGTCCTGCTGGGCCTCGATTATCCACTGCATGAACTCATGGGTCCTGATCCGTATGCCGCCTTTAACGAAAGGCCCCACATAGGTTCGGTTTTCATCGGCGAAGAGAAACTGGGGGCTTACCCCGGCCCCCAGCAGATAGGAGACCTTTTCGTTACCGGGAAAGAGGAAGTTGAGCCCCAGATCCAGAGGAATGTAGAACCTGGCGTCGTTTGAACCGGAACCCTCCTCCGGCCACAAACCGAAACCGGCCCCCAGGCTGAGTTCCAGTTCGTTATGCAGCGGAACAATGTAGGCGCCGCCGATATCGAGAAAGCCGTCCTCATAGTTGAAAAAATCGCCCCCCAGGGTGGCGACAAAGGAAGGGGCCGCCCAGGCCGCCGTTGCCAGCACCATCAGGATCAGGGCAAGATGTACACGCTTCATGAGTAGTCCTCCGAATGCATTCAAAATTGTATTCTGACCTAGTTTCGGTCGGTTCAACAAAGAGGTGAAGTCCCTGGGATAAAAATACCCCATAAGCGGTAAAAAACCAGTCAACGTTTGCGAAGTACGATCAGAGACGTAGGCGACCAGCCCTGTTTTGCATAAAACTCCAAAGCACGGGTATTGCAGCGGTCAGCCAGAAGCTGCAGTCGGATAAGGCACTCCCTTCGAACGATGGAGTCGACTTCCATAAGAAGAGCCCGGCCCAATCCCCTTCCGCGATACTTTTCCGTAACGATAAGGTCCTCCAGGAGTCCAACCTTCCCTCCCTCCGCAGTGGACAGGAGGATATGGAGGGAGACCATTCCAACGGGACGATCCTCCGGGTCCGCCGCCACAAGGACCCGGTAGGAGGGGTCCCTGAGAATCATGCTCAAGCCTGAGGCATGCAGAACGGGGCGGGGAGAAAAATCCTTTTCAATGGCAAAGAGTTCCGTCAGCATTGCAGCCAGGGCCTCGATATCCCTATATCCGGCATTTCGTATATGCATCATTACATCCCCGGATATACGAGATAATCGGAACCTCATAGCTCTCCCCCTCCTCTATAACCAGTGCCCTGTCAGCCAGCTTGGCCATCTCATATTCGTCATGAGATACGAGCAGCACCGTCAGACCTAGGATACGCCTGATTTTATCCAGCTGATTCTGCAGTGAGTGACGGGCGGTCCTGTCCAGGGCCGAAAAGGGCTCATCCAGCAGCAGAAGCCCGGGACGATGGGAAAGGGCCCTGCAGAGAGCAACTCGCTGTCGTTGCCCCCCCGACAGCTGTTTCGGCCGAACCCTGCGAAGGTCACCGAGGCCCGTCATGTTCAGCAGGAACTGCTTATACTCGGAATCCTTGCAGGCGTACCCGATATTCTGTTCCACCGTCATGTGAGGAAACAGGGAGTCCTGCTGGCTGACATAACCGATTCCCCTCCCGGCAGGAGGACGGCAATATCCCTGTTCGGAGCAGTACCACGGGGTCCCATCCATGCATATGTACCCGCTGTCCGGTACAAGGAGTCCGGCAATCATCCGCAGCAGCGTAGTCTTTCCCGACCCGGAAGCTCCGCTTACGGCCGTACACTCCCCGGTTCTGAACTGCGCCCGGTACCGGAGAGTCCGGGGACCCGAAGGTGTCGACACACACTTTTCAAGTTTCAGGCGCAGCATTCTTTTTCTCCTCCAGAGCATGCAGGAACACCGCAAGCATGCAGATATTCGATGCGGCGAGCATGAAGGCGTATCCATGGGCGGCAGTATAATCCAGAGCCTCTACCCTTTCGTACAGCGCGAGAGAAGCGAGCCGTGTCCGCCCCGGGATATTCCCTCCCACCATCATCATCACCCCGAACTCGCCTGTGATCTTGGCGAAGGAGAGGGCAAGGGCAGCCAGAATACCGCCTCTGATCTGGGGCAACAGTACCCTGAAAAAGGTTTCCAGGCGGGTTTTCCCCAGAAGGATACTCGCCTCCAGGGTCTCCCGGGGGATCATGGTCATGCCGTTTTTGAGATTCTGTACGACCAGAGGAAAGGCGACCAGAATACCGGCGACGACCAGTCCGGAAAAGCTGAAATTCAGACACCCACCGAGGCGATTGAAAATGATCAGCAGGTAAAATCCGAGAACCGTCGGGGGCAGCACAAGAGGGGCAAGACACAGAACTTCAAGAACGAAGCGTCCCCGGAAACGCCGGAAAGAGATCAATGACGCCACCGGAAGAGCGAGCAGTACGGTCAGGGGCGCCGTCAGGGCTGCAAGGCTGAGGGACAGCAGAAACGGTCCCGTCATTCGGGTGCCCCTTCTCCGCCGGCCAGGATCTTCTGCCCCCACGGACCAAGCAGGAAATCCCAGAAACGGCGCGCCACCGAGTCATTCCCGCCTCGATTGAGGAGAACTCCGTACTGGAGAATCGGGCCGGAGTATTTCTCTTCGATGATCACGGATTTTACGGACGGATCGGCATCCTCGCCGAGAAGAGAGCGGGAAACAAAGGCGCAGTCCGCCCCGGAAAAAGCGAAGTGAAAAGCCTGACTGACACTGCCCGCAGTTACGATTCTCGGAGTATCAATCCCCGGAAAGATCTCTGGCCACCCTTTTGAAAGTCTTTCGTAGGCTTCTCCGTAGGGCGCTGTATGGGGATTGGCAATGGCGATTTTTCCCTTGGTTCTCCTGAGCCATTCCGTCAGGGAGGCGAAATCTCCGGCGTCGGGAAAATCCTCCAGCATCGAGACGCATACCAGGGTACCCGTAAAGTACCGACGGGGAGAATCATCCGCCATGCCGGCTTCGGCAAGCAGGGAGGGATATCTCTCATTGGCCGCCAGAAAAATATCGAATGGTGCGCCCGAGAGTATCTGTGCATACAGTTTCCCGGAGGATCCGAAGATAACCTCGATTTCCGCATCGTCGCTGAAACGTCCGTACTCTTCCAGCAGTTTCGGCATCAATTCACGAAGACTCGAAGCCGCAGCGACCCTGACCTTATACTCCCCGAGGGATTCGGCTGCCTCGGCTGTACCGCCGGCAGAAACGGGCAGTACGCCAAGACTCATACCCAGTATAAGTACAGCAAGGGTTTTCTTCAGCATAACAGGTACTCCTCCGCCACCGAATCTTCCTCCAAGGCATCGAGAACGGCATCCACATCGTCCTCCGATTCAATTCCTCCGTACCAGAGATTGTCAGGATAGATAACCAGAACCGGACCGCGATCGCAGACCTTGAGACACCCGGTCATGGAAACAATCACATCGATCAGTCCCCGGTCAGCAAGTTCTGATTCAAGATAGGGAATAAGATCCATGGCGCCTTTTTTATGACAGATCCCCTGGGGTTCTCCCCCCGCCCTGAAACTTCCGCATACCAGGATGTGTTTAGCAGGTTTTTCCATCGTTCAACTCCTTGTCTTTTGTTCTACTGTATCGAAGCATGGTGACAGTTCACGCACAGTTCTCACCGGTTCCCCGACACCTGAAATCCGTAACCGCCAGATGAGAGCAGTCGCCGCCGGTCAGAAGCAGGGAAACGGCTTCTCCCAGAGTGCCGGAAAGAATCTTTACATCCAGGCCCGAGGCGGAAAGCAGCTCCGCCGGTTTCTGCCCTATACCGCTCACCGCCACGGTCCTGCAGTCTCTGAGAAGTTCGGCGAGATCCTCCCAGCGGCGGGATTCCCCGCCCGGAACCGGAGCAGACCTCTCCTCTAAGAAAACAGGCCTCTCCCCGTCCAGTTCATAAACCAGGAAGCGCTCCGCTTCTCCGAGATGCTGATTGATCAATACTCCTTCCCTGCTCGCAACGGCGATACGGGGACGATCCTTCTTTTCCGCCGCTTTACGCAGCATCCCGGTAACCTCCTCCGGACTCAGATCCTTCGTAAGCGTACCTGCGGCATCAGCCCTGCAGCGTTTGCAGTGGGTCATCTGCCGCAGGAACTCTCCGCAGCGCCCGCGTATGTCAGATACCGCTGCCGCTTCGGGCGTCACGATATGGGAGAAGGGGGTATCCTCCAGCGGGATCATGGGGAGAATATTCATCAGTTCCGCCCCCAGGGAACGTGCAAGACCGGCGATCTTTTCCGCTTCATGATCGTTTATTCCGGGGATCAGCACCATGTTGACCTTTACCAGCATACCCGACTCCCGGCAGAGCCTGATTCCCCTGATCTGGTTCTCCAGCATCAGCGAGGCTCCGGCTTCGCCCCGGAGGACCTTTTTGCTTCTGCGTACCCAGCGGTAGACCTTCGCGCCGGTTTCCGGAGTGACCGCATTTACCGTGACGGTGATGTGACCGAGACCGGCTTCCTTAAGGTCTTCCACGTAGTCCGGCAGTACGAGTCCGTTGGTGGCCATGCAGAGAGCGACATCGGGAAAAGCTTTCCTGACCGCCCGGAACGCGGCGAAGGTCTCTCCAGGATTCGCCAGCGGGTCTCCGGGACCGGCTATGCCGACGACGCTCAGGGGAACCCTTCCCCGAACCTGCTCGATATAGGCGACGCTGTCTTCCGGCCTGAGAAGGGCGCTGCTGACGCCGGGACGCCCCTCGTTGGGACAGTCGTATTTGCGGTTGCAGAAGTTACAGGCCGTATTGCAGGCCGGAGCTACCGGGAGGTGCACCCTGGCTGCGGAACCGCAGGCACTTTTCTGAAAGCAGGGATGTTTTACTTCAGACGGATTCGACATAATGCTCTCCTTTTACTGATACGCATAACCGACGGGGGATTCTGCCTGACGGCGTTCAAGTATGGTGTTGACGATACGGTCCAGGAGCTGGTGTGTCCCCCGGTAACCGAGATGGGCAATCCTCGCCCCGCCGACCCGGTCATGGACCGGGAAGCCGATTCTCACCAGCGGAAGCCCCAACCTTCGGGCCGCCGGATAGGCTTTGCTCGACGCGAGAACCAGGTCCGCGGGGCGTTCCTTTATAATCTCCTCGACCTGTTCAAAATCCACGCCGCCGTAAAGGGGAAAACCCGCCTGCGCCGATGCCTCGAGAAGCGGATTATGTGAATCAGGAAGCGCCGCGAAGACGGGCTTCGCACCGACCTCACCGATAAAACGGGTAAGTCCGCAGGCGAGATCGGCATCTGCAATCACCGCGATCCTGAGACCGGCCAGGTATTTATGAAAATCGGCGTAGCTGTCCAGGAGTCTCGCCCGCTCGGCTTCGATTTCTTCCGGAACCGGACGATCCGCGAGGTCCCGCAAACGGGTGATGAATTCGTCGCAGGCATCTATCCCCAGAGGATACGGCAGCACCGATCCTGAGGGCCCGAGCTTCTCTCTGAGTGCCTTGACCGGCTCGTTTTCGGAACTCCCGGCGGACAGGGCGATCCAGGAAGATCCCGATCCCAGGGCCTCCAGCTCTTCCACGGGAGTCCCTCCGGGACTCAGGGCGTGATAGCTCTCCCAGCTCCCTCCGTCCAGGGTATCCGCGTAATCCGGCGCGATTACAGGCTTCAGACCGAAGGCCGACACGGATTCCCTCAGGATACGCAGGTCCGCGGGCGAAACCATACCGCTTGCGATCAGCACCGAGGAAGCGTCGGCATCGAGCGTTTTCCGTCCCAGGAAGCGACGGAGCACTGCCGCCAGGGCCGCCTTGAAACCATCAGGATGGGAGCCCCGGTAACTCGGCGTAGACACGGTAACCAGGGGAAGTCCCGTTTCTTCCAGTTCCCTGATAAAAAGACGTACGTCGTCCCCGATGGTCTCGGAAAGACAGGTCGAAGCTATCCCCACAGCCTTCGGCGCGTAACGCTTTTCGACATTGTCCAGGGCGGCAAGAAGCTGGGCCTTTCCGCCGAAGATGGCTGTTTCTTCGGTGAAACTCGATGAAGCCACGTCCACGGGTTCCCGGAAGTGGCTGATCAGGTAGCGCCGTATATATGTGGCGCATCCCTGGGAACCGTGCAGGATCGGCATCATTCCTTCAAAACCTTTGAAGGCGATTACCGCCCCCATGGGAGCGCAGAGCCTGCAGGGATTGGTCGTCGAATCCTTCATTACAGGCGCCTCCTTCGGATAAATCTCCAGACCGGGGAGTTGACCGTGTTCGCCACTTCCCGGGCGAAATTGACGGTTCCGATGAAACCGGCCAGAGGAATCTTCCGTTCATGGTTATGGTCGCAGAAACCGATCCCGAGCTTGCAGGCCAGGGGGCGTTCCTTAACCCCGCCGATAAAAAGATCTGCACCGGTTTCCATCAGTATCCGGCAGAGTTCCAGGGGATTCGAATCGTCCACGATCACCGTCCCCGGCGGACACATCTTCGTGAGCCGTTCGTAGTCGTCGGGTCCACCGGTCTGGCTCCCGGCGAGGACCACCTCCATGCCCAGGCGACGGAGAATCTTGATCAGTGAGAATGCCTTGAAGGCTCCTCCTACGTAAATCGCCGCCCGTTTGCCTTGAACCTCTTCCCGTATCGCCGCGATCTCGGTCTCGACCTTTGCGACCTCTTCGGCGACCAGTTCCGCGGTCCGTCTCTTGATCCGGGAATCCCCGAAAAAGTCCGCCGCCTCGTACAGGGCCGCGGCGGTGTCTTCGATACCGAAGTAGGAGACCCGCCTGAAGGGGATCCCATACCGCTCCTCCATCGCCTGTGCAAGGGGAGTCAGGGAACCGGAGCACTGCACCAGGTTGAGTCCCGCCAGGTGGGCCCGGGAGACTTCGTCCACCCGTCCGTCGCCGGTCATCACCGATACGATGTTGATTCCCATCCGTCGGTAGTACTCTGTAATAATCCAGGCTTCTCCGGCGAGATTGAACTCACCCATGATGTTGATGCCCTTCTCGACAGGCGCCCCTTCATGGCTGCCAACCAGCCTTTCGAGGGCCGTACAGGCGGCCCTGTAGCCGTCTTTCTTCGTCCCCTTGAACCCCTCCGAGTGGACGGGGATCACCGGAATACCGTGCAGTGCCTCAATCTTTCTGCAGACCGCCGCTACATCATCGCCGATGATGCCGACGATACAGGTGGCATACACGAAGGCGGCCTTCGGCGTGTAACGGGGGATCAGTTCGTTCAGGGTTTTCTCCAGCTTTTCCATTCCGCCGAAGATTACCTCTTTCTCCTTTAAATCCGTACAGAAACTGAGTCTGTGCAGCTCGGGACCCGAACTCAATGCTCCCCGGATATCCCAGGTGTAGGCCGCACAGCCGACGGGACCGTGGATCAGATGCAGCGCATCCGCTATGGGGTAGAGCACAACCCGGGAGCCGCAGAAGACGCAGGCCCGCTGACTTACTGCACCGGCTTTCGAGGGGGCTTCACAATGAATATCATGACTGTCCCTCCCGACGGTAAGAACCTGTCGTTCCCGTCCGCTCAATATGGTGTCTTCTGCCAGGCTCCGGATCATCATCGTTGTCTCCTTATAAAAAATTACATTACCAGTTCGAACTGCTCTTCCGGCGCATCCCGGTCCTCCCGGTCCATGATTGCACCAAGCATCTTCTCAAGGATTCTCATCGCTCCGGAGTAGCCGACGGTGGGAAAATAGCTGTGGCCGATCCGGTCGAGAATCGGAAAACCCATCCGCACAAAGGGAATGTCCTCGTCCCGGGCAATGTACTTGCCGTAGGTGTTACCTATCAGCAGGTCCACCGGCTCCTGCTTGATCAGCTGGTGCAGCAGGAACATATCGGCCCGCTGCCCGTTATGTACATTCGCGGATTCATCTCCCAGGATCCCGGCTATCCGTTTCCGAAAAGCCTTTCCCGGAGTCCCGGAAACGATATGGACCGGTTTCATGTCCAGGTCGACCAGGAACCCGGTCAGGGCGATCAGCTGGTCCGGATCACCGAAGACTGCAACCCGTTTACCCGCCAGGTACTGCTGCATATCGGTGATTATGTCCACCGCCCGGCCCCGTTCGGCGGAGATCGATTCAGGCACCTGATGCCCCGTCATCTCGGAGACCCGGAACAGGAATCGGTCGGTCGCCCGAATACCTATGGGCAGATCCAGCAGCTCGTAGGGCACCCGGCACTGCTTTTTCAGCTCCGAAGCACCGGACTCGGAAGCAAAGGAACCGAGGCCGAAGGTCATGAAGCTGGATCCCGTTGAAACAAGCTCCTCCCGGGTCGTTCCTCCGGCGGGATAAAACTGATGAGTCCCGGACTGCGGCGCATCGAGCACGTCGGAGGTGTCCGGAAAGAGTACCGACGGAACCCGCATCTCCTTCAGGAGACGCTTGATTTCCCGCATATCCGGTGGTTCCACCCAGCCGGGGATAACGTTGATCTGATTGACCTTTTCCTCGGTATCCTCGGCAAAGGCCTTCACAATCCCGGCGACCATGTTCGAAAAACCGGTGACGTGGGATCCGACATAGGACGGGGTGGAAGCATGAATTACTTTCTTACCCTCAGGGATTTTCCCGTCGTCAAAGGCCTTCCTGACAATCTGGGCGAGATCGTCACCGATGGTCTCCGATAGACAAGTCGTATGCACCGCGACGATATCCGGATCATAAACCGTGAAAATCGTGTTCAGCGCCTGCAGAAGATTCGCCTGACCGCCGAAAACCGAGGCTCCTTCGGTAAAGGAACTGGTGGATGCCATGATAGGCTCCTTGTAGTGCCTGGTCAGGGTGGAGCGATGATAGGCGCAACAGCCCTGGGACCCGTGACTGTGAGGAAGACATCCGTGTACTCCCAAAGCCGCATACATTGCTCCTATGGGCTGGCATGTTTTGGCCGGATTTATGGTCAGAGCCTTTCGTTCCGCCAAATTCGCCGCTGTATGTCGCAACAACATCCTTTAATCCTCCGTATGAGTATGATAGGCGGCCCGCAGGGAAGGGTTTTTCTCCCAGGGCGCCCCGATCAGCTGCCATACTCTGCTGTTGATCATCCGGTCGATCTCCCGGTAAAAGTTGATGGCCCCGGAAAATCCCGCATAGGGACCGCCGTAGTCGTAACTGTGGAGCTGTTTCAGGGGAACGCCCATCTTCTGCACCGCATACTTCTCCTTGATACCCGCGCAGAATATCGAAGGCCTGAAATACTCGATCGCCTTTTCCATCTCGAAGTGGCTGATATCGTCGATCACCATAGACCCCGCTTCCATTTCGGGCATCATCCCGTCATAGTCCTTGAACCTGAATCCCTGTTCCCGGAGCACAGCCAGATCTTCAGCACTCTTTCGCGGCCGGTAACGTTCCGGATCGGCCTCGACCTTCAGTTCCTCTATATTTCTGCTGTCGGCATCGATCCTGATATCCGGCAGCACCTCCCGGCCCTCGTAATCATCGCGATGGGCGAACTCATAGCCCGCGGCGACGGTTTTCATCCCGATCTCCCGGAACAGGTCCTGATAGTGGTGGGCCCGGGAACCGCCGACAAAAAGCATCGCCAGCTTTCCTTCGTTCCGCCCGCGGATAGGGGTAATGATCTCCTCGAAACCTTCAGTCTCCTCGGCTATCACCTCCTCGATCCTCGCCTTCAGCTTTTCGTCGCCGAAGTATTCGCCGATCTTACGGAGCGATTTCGCCGTCGCTTCGACCCCGATAAAGTTGACTTTGATCCAGGGTATCCCGAATTTCTCCTCCATCATTTCCGCCACATAGTTGATCGAACGGTGACACATGATCATGTTCAGATCCGCCGTATGGCTCCGTTCGAACTGGCTCACCGTCGAGTTGCCGGAGAAGGTCGCATTCAGGGTAATACCGCAGCGTTCCAGCAGAGCCTCAAGCACGAAAGCATCACCACCGATGTTGTACTCCCCGAGGAGGTTGACCACGAAATCTCCTTCCGGCGGGGTATCGTCGTTGCCCACCAGGTGACGGAAGAGCTGGTTGTTCGCGATATGGTGACCCGCCGACTGGCTGACTCCTTTGTATCCCTCGCAGGAAAAACCGAAGACGTTGCAGTCCCCGAATTTCTCCTTCATCTCCTTCGCCACCGCGTGGATATCATCCCCGATCAGTCCCACCGGACAGGTGGAGAAGATCGCGATCGCCCTGGGATGAAAAATATCGTAGGCCTCCTGGATAGCCTGACGCAGGAGTTTTTCCCCGCCGAAAACAATGTTGGAATCCTGCATGTCCGTACTGAAACAGTAGGTCATGTAGTTAGAATCCTTCTCTGTCGCCGGCATGGTCTGGTTGCGTCTGGTCAGCCAGGAGTAAAACCCGCAGCCGATCGGTCCGTGGGTAATATTGACAATGTCCCGGGTCGGCCCGAGAACTACCCCCTTGCATCCGGCGTAGGTACAGCCGCGCTGGGTAATGATTCCGGGGATGGTCCTGACATTCGCCTGAATCTCCTGACTCAGGTCCGGATTGTTGACGACCATCGCTTTCCTGCGTTTCCGGGCGACCTTCGGCGGGTATTTGGCCAGGACTTCTTCGGTAAAGGCGTTCCCTCCGTTCAACTCTTTCTGCATCTTCTGTATCTCCCTCAGGGCGAAAAGGATCTAAAGAACCTTGGCGCCGCTTTCACCTGTGCGAATCCGGGTGGAATCGAGAACAGGCAGAACAAAAACCTTGCCGTCCCCGGGCATCCCGGTCTGGTTGACACCTATAATCGTATCAACCGCCAGTTTCGTCTTTTCCTCAGGAACCACCAGCGTAATGATCCTCTTGGCTATCATCCGCGGGCCTTCTCCCAGCTGCGCGAGAGCCTCGGGGCGGCCCTCTTCGGCACCCTTGATCACCCGGTAGTCCACCAGACCCTTGCCGCGTCCCAGTACCCGTCCGGTGGCGGTGAAGGAGGTGAACCCGGCTTCGCTTAAGGCGACCTTGGTTTTGTTCATCATATTCATCCGGATCACCGCCATGACTTCCTTCATCATCTTGTTCTGCCCCCCGCCGTCACTCTTCCAGGAACCCGGAGCTGATGGTGTAAACCTGCTCAACCGGCGAAACAAAGATCTTACCGTCTCCGTAATTGCCGCTCTCCCCGGTACGGGCGCTCCCCATTACCGTACGGAGAACCAGATCCTTCTCCCCTTCCGGAATTACCGTCATGAGCATCTCCTTCGGAAGCTCATCGTAGGTAACCTCTCCGACCTGCAGTCCCTGCTGTCTGCCGCGGCCGGCAACGCTCACCCTGGTCACTGCCGGATATCCTGCCTCCAGCAGGGCTTCAATAACTTCATGGGCCTTTTCGGGCCGGACAATCGATCTGACTAGAATCTGCGCCATTTCTACCTCTCTCCTTTTAATTGGCTATACCGAAATCGATCAGAAGCTTCTCAAGTTCCTCGATCGCCAGCGGCTTCGGCACAACGAACATCTTGTTGGCGTCGATCTTGCCAGCGAGGGCGCGGTACTCATCAGCCTGACTATGGGACGGTTCATAATCGATAACGGTTTTCCGGTTGATCTCTGCCCGCTGCACCATGTTGTCCCGGGGAACGAAATGGATCATCTGGGTTCCCAGCTGCCTGGCCAGTTCCTCGATCATCGCCTGTTCGTTGTCCACATTTCTGGAATTGCAGATCAGTCCACCCAGCCGGACACCGCCGGCGTCGGCATACTTGACAATCCCCTTGCAGATATTGTTTGCCGCATACATGGCCATCATTTCTCCGGAGACGACAATGTAGATCTCCTGGGCCTTACCGTCCCGTATGGGCATGGCGAAGCCGCCGCAGACAACGTCGCCGAGAACATCGTAGAAGGCGTAATCAAGTTCCTTGTCATCGTCGTAGGCGCCCAGTTGTTCCAGCATGTTGATGGAGGTAATGATTCCCCTGCCTGCACAACCGACCCCCGGTTCAGGACCGCCCGATTCGACACAGCTGGTACAGCCGAATCCCTCTTTCAGAATATCATTGAGTTCCACGTCTTCTCCTTCCTCCCGCAGCGTGTCCAATACCGTTTTCTGTGCCAGACCGCCCAGAAGCAGTCTTGTGGAATCGGCTTTAGGGTCACATCCGACCACCATTACCTTCTTCCCCATCTCCGCCAAACCTGCCACGGTATTCTGGGTCGTGGTGGATTTTCCGATTCCACCCTTCCCGTAAATGGCTATTTTTCTCATAGGGTTCCTCCCGCAAAAACCTTGTTTCCCCCGACAGGGAACACATTTTATATTGCAAAGGCTGTGCCAGGTTGCGGGACCTGCGGGGAAGAGTTGTTTAGTCCTTATCTGATAAGCATTTACTCAGTACAGGAAACAGGAGATCACCGATATGTGCGTTTCTGTTTTTTACCTTCGGGTAAAGAAGTCTGCCCGGGTGCAGTGGATCTTACCTCTCCGTACATTTTTACAATCTTTACAGGATACGATAATCCCGATAATCAAGACGGTACTTGCGCATGCGGATTCCGATCTGCCGGTTGGTCAGCCCCAGCAACTCCGCCGATCGAGAGAGGTTCCCCCTGGTGGCTTTAAGAGCTTCAACCAGCAGTTCATACTCGAAGCTGTCCAGACGCTGCTGCAGGGAAGCAGCTTCAGTATATCCCTGCTCCGCCGGGGCGGCCATCTGGAGCGTCGGAGGAAGATGATATCCGTGGATTACGCCGTCCTCCGACAATATGGCTGCACGTTCTATGCAGTTTTCCAGCTCCCGCACGTTTCCGGGCCAGTGATAGGCCATCAGCATATCGATAGCCGGAGTGGATATCCTCGTTATGGAGAGGCCGTTGCGGTGATTGCATTTCTCGATGAAATGGTTGACCAGGGGCAGAATATCCGACTTTCTGTCCCTCAGGGGAGGAACAGTAATGGGAATTATATTCAAGCGGTAATACAGATCTTCCCGGAAACGCATTTGCCGGACCTCACTTTCCAGATCCCGGTTTGTTGCAGCGAGGACCCGGACGTCAGCTCTCAGGGTGTGTACCCCGCCTACCCTTTCGAACTCCCGTTCCTGCAGAACCCGGAGCAGTTTTGCCTGCATGTTCATGCTCAGCTCCCCGATTTCGTCGAGAAAGATGGTTCCCCCTTCCGCAAGTTCAAAGCGGCCTTTCCGCTCTGCAACAGCCCCGGTAAAGGCGCCTCGCTCGTGGCCGAAGAGCTCGCTCTCTATGACGCTCTCGGGCAGAGCGGCGCAATTCAGGCTAACGAAGGGTTTTTCCCTGCGCTCACTCTCTTCATGTACCGCCCGGGCCACAAGCTCCTTGCCCACACCGCTTTCTCCCAGGATCAGTACCGTGGCACTGGTTTTGGCAACGCGTCTGACCATGGCATACAAACCCCTCATATTGGCGGTTTCGCCTATTATGTGTCTGGGCCTTATGGACGCTCCCAGGGCTTCGATGAGACGCAGGTTCTCGCTGATAAGTTCCTGCCGCTCCTCGTAATGAGATCGATACAGACGTACGGCCTGACTTATCATGGAGGCAACGATTTCCAACACCTTTAAATCCCGCCTGGTCTCCTCCGGATCACCAAGGCATCGGTCTATGCTCAGGGTTCCAATGACCTCGCGATTTGATTTAACCGGTACGCAGAGATAGGCCGCGTCGTCCTCCCGGACATTCCGCCGGGCACCGGTTCGATTAAGAAACCGTGCATCCTCGGAGATACGTTCCACCATAATCGGGCTGCCGGTCTCGACCACCTCTCCGGTTATGCCCTCTCCGAGAATATAGATTCCCCTGTTCTGTTCTTCCGAACTGAATCCGAAGGACTCCTTTGTGAAGATGCGCCCGCTTTTCCGGTCGAATATGGTAACGCTGCCCCGCAGGAACTCCTTCCGCCGCGACAGCACAGAAAGAGAATCCCGCAGAATCAGAGAAATATCCTCGTCGTTCTGGATAGTCCGGTTCAGGGAATCGAGAAGATCGAGAATCTCCTTGAACTGGACCTCGCAGCGCATACAGTCACCGGAAAGTTCAGATCTGCTGTTGAAATTCTTCATAAAGCGACTCCATGATTTCGCAGTCAAAGGAACATTTATCGACCCTGGCCTTGTCCTGCAGCCAGCAGAGAAAACGGACAATTTCAGCTCCATCCAGGTATATTTCCCGGGAGGCAAGACAAGCAGCGAGGGCGTGGCGCCCGGAAGTTGCTCCGAATACGGTCTTTCCACGGCGAAAACCCAGTCTTACCGGATCGAAGGATTGGAAACATTCGGGATCCCTGAGAACAGCAGCAGCGTGAATGCCCGATTCATGGCTGTATACTGCGCTGCCGGCTACAGGTTTGTCCGGGGGAATATCCCTTCCGCTGAGCTCCGACGCCAGGCGGCACAAAGTCCCCAGGAATTCATATCTTATCCCCGAGACACCCAGTCCAGAAAGACCCAGGGCCACAACGAACTCTTCCAGCGCCAGGTTCCCCGCCCTCTCGCCCATCCCCAGTACGGTTCCGCTGACAGCAGAGGCTCCCGCGCGAACAGCCGCCAGAGCGTTGGCCCCTGCAAGTCCAAGGTCGTTATGAGCATGAAACTCGAGGGGCAGACCCGCGGCGAGCAGGTGTTCCACGGCTGTTTCGACATCCCAGGGAAACATTACGCCCAGGGTATCCGCATAACGCAAGCGCATGAAACCCGCATCCGCTGTCCAACGGGCAAAATCGAGACATTGCGAAGCTTCCGTCCGGGACGCATCAAAGAGACCGGCGGAAAAGAATTCAAAATGGTCGCCGCAAAACGCCCCCATGCGAGTGATCCTTTCCTCAATATCCGGACAGGACATATTCACAGAGTTGAGAAGACGCTCAGATACGGGAAACGAGATATGTACACGGGAAGCCCCGCAGTCTGCAGCAGCCCGGAGATCCTCCATACGGGCGCGGCAGAATACAAGACTTACATATCCCGGGCTTCTCAGTTTCCGCACCAGCTCTGCAACGCTGTTTCCCTCCATCGGAACCCCCAGTTCGATTTCATCAATCCCTGCTTCCCTCAGTGCCATGACCAGACGAAGCTTCTCCTCCAGGGAATATGCTACCCCCGGGGCCTGTTCGCCGTCACGGAGGCTGGAGTCAATTATTGTTATTCTGCGTACTTCCGGTGATTCGAATCCGTTCATCCAGGATAATGCAGCAATTTACATGCCAACCAAACTTATCCGGGTCCTGGGTCGTATCTTCCCACTATCAGCGTCAATAGCCCAGAATAGAGCTACAATTTCGTACATCTTTTTTTGTGATACTACATTTCTGTGTCATGCAGACGGAAGCGGCACCATAACGCTGTCGCTTCCGTTCATTTTCTGGTTTTTCTTTCCCGGGGTTTCCCCCTTGACCCGGTAAGCGGGGCTGGCTACTCTACATCAAAACGCCCATAATCCAGTCAAGGAAGCGCCAATATGAAAAAAAGATTCCTTTCAATCCTGATCCTGATTCTTCTTTCCTCCCTTCTGTTTTCCCTGGATTATCCCGGTACGGCTATGGGGGATGATTTTCTGAGCCTGAGGGTCAACCCCGCAGCCATGGCTTTCGGCAACGCCGGCGGGATAGCCCTGATTCACCCCTTTCTCATCGATAAGGACGAGGGGGACCGTCCGGACCTTTTTAATGAGTACTCCCTGCAGCTGGCCTTCACAAACCTGGGATACTATTTTGATAAACAGGACACCGATTACCGCCATAACCTGCTGGCGGCGTTTCCGCTGTTCCCCAACTTCTACCTGGGATGGCGGGGCGACTGGCAGAATGCGGACCTGGACGACATGGACAGCACCCTGGGCGTTCTGGCGCGTCCGACGGACTTCATCTCCCTGGCAGCAACGGGGGAGAAACTCTTTACCGGCGAGGCCGCCGGGACCGCGGGAATCGGCCTGCGTCCCCTCTTTCTGACCGGGGACAATCCCTCTCTGCTGACTCTGGGGCTGGATATTCCCTGGGATCGGGAAATCCGGCGGCCGGTACTTCACGCAAGCAGCGAACCCATCGATGCACTGCCGGGTTTTGCCTTCAGCCTTGCCTACAATATGGAGAGCGAGCGCCTGACCGCGGGAATCTCCTACAGCGTTGGAACCCTGAGAAGCGGGGCCCTTATGGACAACAAAACCAGGGGAGCCGCTTACGTACACCTCGGGGCCCGGAAGTACTCTTCCCCGGCTGTGCCCATGACGGATCCTTATGTACGCTTTAATCCCGGTCCTGAGATCGTCGAAGAGTCGGTTCCGGGTTTCTTCTTTTTCGATCCCCCCGCCCCCAGCCTTTTTGAAGTCCTGAAAGCGCTGAAGGATCTGCAGGAGGACCCGGTGGTCAGGGGTATCGTAATCGAGAATCAGAATTTCCGGACCAGCTGGGCGGGGTACCTGGAACTGATCGGCGCCCTGAACCGTTTCAGAGAGAGCGGAAAACGGGTCGTATATTACTACGAGAACATAAGCCTCTGGAACTATATCCTGGCCTCCTCCACGGGGGACGCCATCTACCTGAACCGCCTTGGACGGGTCGATCTCACCGGACTTGGAGGAACCCGGCTCTATTTCGGCGGGCTCCTGAGCTCCTTCGGAATACGGGTACACAATATCCGGTCCCACCCCTACAAGAACGGGGCCAACTTTGTTTCGGAACCGGGGATAACCCCGGAGGAACGGGAAATGCTGGAGGTATTCTACCGGGACGTCCTTGATGAAGTTGCCGATCTGATCCGTTCCGGACGGGGTGAAAAACTCTCCCGGGAGCTGGAAGCGATCATTGCCTCGGGGCCCTACCTGATCAGCGAAGAAGCCCTGGAGACAGGGCTCGTGGACGGGCTTATATATCAGGATGAGCTCACGGACAAACTGAAGGAGTTCCACCGGAACCCGGTCATCAGCAAGGGTGATTTTCGGGAATCCTTCCGCCGGGACTGGAGTGACCCCTTCGCGAAACAGATAGCCCTGATCTATGCCGTGGGGAATATAATTCCCGGGAAAGGGGTGCCGGGCTCCAGCATCGGCGCGGAAACCCTGGGGGCATCGATCCGGGCCGCCAGGGAGAACCCCTTCGTAAAAGCCATCCTCATCCGGGTCGATTCCGGAGGAGGCTCATCCCTGGCTTCGGACGTAATAGCCCGGGAGGTCCAGCTCTGCAGGGAGGCGGAAAAACCGCTTATCGTCTCCATGGGCGGAGCAGCCGCTTCAGGGGGCTACTACATCTCCTCCCATGCCGACAGGATTATTGCTTCTCCCCTGAGCGTAACCGGCTCCATCGGGGTTTTCCTCGCCATGCCGGAGTTCGCAGGGCTGCTGGAAAAGTATGATATAGGCAGCGCGCAGGTGGGAACCTCGGAGAACGCCAGTTTCGGGAATCCCTTCAAGCGCCTGAATGCCGGAGAGCAAGAGAAACTCTCCGGTCTGGTTTCCCATACCTACAAGCTCTTTATCGATACCGTTGCCCAGGGGCGGAAGATGGACAGGGAGGCTGTCGACGCAGTTGCCCAGGGGCGGGTATGGACCGGACGCCAGGCCCTGGAACATGGGCTGGTGGACAGTCTCGGGGGTTTTCAGGATGCCCTGGATGCGGCAGCGGAAGCAGCGGGTATACGGGGACAGTATATGCTGGTGGATTATTCCAACCGGGACATTCCCCTTTCGCTGCGGATGGCGGAGAGTTTCAGGTCTCCTTTAGAGGGCCTTTTTCTGCCTGAACTGCTGCTGAAAGAGAAGGGGGCCCTCTATATGATGCCCTTCAATCCGGCGGACTGATCCCGGGGCGGAGGATCATCACGGCGGTAGATCTCCAGTACGAGGTTCAAATGCTTCCGCATGCGGGAGGAAGCCTCTTCCGGCTTTCCCGTTACGATGGCATCGTAAATCTCCTTGTGCTGCTGATAGAGCTCCGCCGGGTTCTCCGCCCGTTCAAGGACCAGTCGTCGGCGGCCTTTGACTGAAACCTCCAGGAAGGTGGTAACAAACTCGGCGCTCTTCTGCAGAACAAAGTGGTCGGCTATCTCGAAGATCCGCTCGTGAAACTCCATATCCGCCTTGGCGCTTAAAGCCGGATTCTCCTCCGATACAGCCCGCTTCATGCGCTCAATGGGTTCCATTAGGTAGGAAGCCTTTACCGGGGTCATCTTGATGGCTGCCAGTTCGGCGGCCTTCAGCTCAAGAAGAAAACGAAGATCAAGCAGCTCAAAGGTAAGACCTTTCCTTTCCACGAAAAGGGGAGCCAGGGTCGAGAGAAAGGGATTGATGTTCAGTCCGGTTATGTAGGAGCCTCCGCCCCGCCGTGTCTCGATAAGTCCCAGTATCTCCATGACCCGCAGGGCTTCCCGTACCGAGGCTCGGGAAACACCGAATTTTTCAGCAAAATCCCGTTCCGGCGGCAGACGGTCTCCGGGGGCCAGATCCTGGTCGCGGACGGAGTTAATGATATCCGAAATAATCTCTTTATAAACCTTTTTCACGCCTGTACTTCTACCTTGGATGGGTCTGTTCAGAAAAACCGGGAAGATATGGCCTGCCCAGAGTATTTTTCACGAATTCCCGCTGCTTTTCAAGCGCTATTTTTGTGTCGCTGAATAAAGTCGTAATTGCCTTTAGGCCACGCTACCGATATAGTTATGCCATGAACACGTATACCATCGTACGCATGGAGCATCTGAACCATCACGGTAACCTCTTCGGCGGCCAGATGCTCAAATGGGTCGACGAAAACGCCTGGCTTGTGGCAGCCAAGGAGTACCCCGGCTGCATGCTGGTAACCCGGGCCATGGACGATATCTCCTTCAGACACCCTGTACCGGTAGGGTCTATCCTGCGCTTTGATGCCAGGGAGACCAGGCATGGACGGACCTCCCTGAGTTACAGCGTGGATGTCTGGTCGGACGAACCGGGGGCCACCGAGGAGAAGCTGGTGTTCTCCACCTCCGTGACCTTCGCCTGCGTCGACTGCGAGGGAAACAAGGCTCCCATCCCTCCCAGGGGAGGAGCAAAACCCGGGGCCTGCAAGGATTAAGTCCCGATACTGCCCCGCTGATCGTCCAGAGCGATCATCTCCTCCGTCAGTTTTCTGATCTTTGAGCGCAGAACAAAAATACAGTCCGTCTCCTTTCCCCTGCCCTGAACAATATCCTCCGCCAGAGCCCTGCAGTTCGGGGCCCCGCAGGAGCCGCAGTCCAGGGCAGGGAGATCCTCCGTGAGGGCCTCCAGGTGTTCCAGTTTTTCCAGGGCCCGGGCGGGATCGGCATCCAGGGCCATTACCCGGTTTTCCTTTGTCATGACCCGGGTCTCCAGCAAAGCTTCCGTCTTTTCCACCTGAGAGACTTCGGCTGTTTCCCGGCCGGTCTGTTCCGCCCGGGCTGCGAGTCGGGACCGGGCCATAAAGGGGTTTTCCACCTGCAATGCCCCGCCCACACAGCCCCCGGGACAGGCCATGGCCTCGATAAAGCTGATTCCTTCGCTGTTTCCAGAATCAATCTTCTCCAGCAGGAGGGAGACATTTCGTATTCCGTCCACGGCAATCCCCTCTCCCGGGGCCACTGAACGGCTTTCTCCGCCGCTGCGTCCCCAAAGGATTCCCGTCTTTCCCGCAGCGGAATCGACCCGTCCCTTACCCACGGCCTTTACAACAGCCGCAAAGACATCCCGCACCGGGACTGCAGCGGCGACACTCGACTCTCCCGCAAAGAGAGGATGCCTGGAATCGGTAATCTTGGCGGGACAAGGAGTAATAAACACTGGCGATGCTGTTTCACCGTAATAACGCTTTATCATCCGGGCCGAGACCTCCATGGGGGAGGGCAGAGGGACCAGATGAGGCAGGAGTGCCGGAAAGCGAACCTCCGCGAGACGCACAACCGCGGGACAGGAGGAGGAGATAAGGGGACGGGGAGAATCTTCGCTCTCAAGTATTCTCGCCGTAGCCTCCGTCACGATCTCCGCCCCCAGGGCCACCTCTTCCACACCGGAAAAACCCAGGGATTTAAGGGCCCCCAGCAAATCCTCCATAGGAATGAGGGATTTAAACTGCCCGTAAAAACTTGGGGCCACCATCGCCACAGGGGTCTCCAGGGCAAGGGCCTCCTCCAGGGTATCGGATCGGACGCTCTTGGCATGATGGGGACATACCCGGATGCATTCACCGCAGTCGATGCAGCGCTCGGTCATAATAAAGGCTTTGCCGCCCCTGACCCTGATTGCCTCGGTCGGGCAACGGGTAACACAGAGGGTACAGCCTTTGCATCGCTCCTCCAGGAGCATCACGGAATGGCGGGTCATGGCGCATCTCCGTTTAAAAAGACGGTAAAGGAGACAGTGGTTCCGGTATCTGGCGACGATTCCAGGGTAAAAATGTCGGTATAGCGCTTCATGTTGGGTAATCCCATGCCGGCTCCGAATCCGAGCTCCCGGATGTACTCATTGGCCGTGGAGAATCCCTCCTGCATGGCGAGATCCACATCCGCGATGCCCGGCCCCTGGTCTTTCAGGACCGCACTGATCTGTTTAGAGCTTATATCGATCTCTGCTGTCCCCCCGCCGGCGTGTACCGCCATATTTATCTCACCCTCGTATAGGGCAACGGAGAAGCGGCGTACCGCCTTCTGGGAGACCCCGAGCTGCTGCAGCAGCCTCTTTACCTGGGTGGAAACCTCTCCTGCGGCATTGAGGATATCCGGAGTAACGGTGTAGAGCTTCTTCATTGGGTGCATCCGCCGGTTTTTTTCACGCCGGAAGTATACCACGGGGTCTGGACAATTGAAACAAATATCATTTTTCTGCAAGGATTACATAGTGTTCCGAATCGTGGGGATGAAACCGCTGTACTGCTCGTGAACTTCCGTTATTCAGGAAAAAACCATTATAAGGGCACGGTAAAGCAGCTAACCCCATGCCAGAAAATACTTTGATCGATGTCCATCCCCACGATTCGGAACAGTACTCAAGGACCACAGGCAAGGAGGCCAAACGATGATTTACGCCAGAGATGTCCTTTCCCTGCGAACCGGTATTTTCGCCCACCGGGGTAACTCCGACGCGTTTCCCGAAAACACCCTGCCGGCCTTCCGCAGCGCCTTTGAGCTGGGCTGCCATATGGTAGAGACGGACCTGCACATGACGGCGGATGGAGAACTCGTACTGTGGCACGATGAAGGGACGGGGAGAAACACCGACAGAGATCTTGTTATAGAAGAATCGAGCCTGGCGGAATTACGAAGCCTGGATGCAGGATTTGCCAGGCCCGCCTTCAGGGGGATGGGACTCTACATAATGACCTTGAGCGAGCTTTTGGAGGAGTTTCCCGAGGGGGTCTTCAACATCGACCTGAAAAGCCCGGATCCCATGATCGCGGTTCGCTACGCCCAGGTCCTGGCGGCCCATCGTGCCTGGGAACGGGTTATTACCGGAAGCTTTAACGGAAATGTTCTGCGCCGTTTCCGCCGCCTGGCTCCGGCCTGTCTGACATCCATGAGCCCGGGAGAGGTCCGAACAGCGGTAATTCTCAACCGGAGGGGGCTTACGTATCTGCGCCCCCTGGCGGCGGTACTTATCAAAGGCCGGATATTCCAGGTACCCGAGGTTCACGGGAATATACAGGTGGTAAACAGGAGCCTGATTTCCTCCTGGGCAAAGTCCGGAGTCCCGGTACAGGTCTGGACCGTCAATGATCCGGAGGAGGCAAAACGTCTTTTCCGTCAGGGGGTCCGGGGAATCTTTACGGACGCCCCGGAGACGATGCTTCAGGTCCTCAAAGGTTTCGACCCCGACAGTGAGAATCCCCTGTCTCGAAGCTAGAGATTCCCGATACTGGCAGCCATTACCGCCTTGATGGTGTGCATCCTGTTTTCCGCCTGATCAAAAACCACGGAATTCCGGCCTTCAAAGACCTCGTCGCTAACCTCCATGGCATCAAGACCGAACTCCCGGTGCACCGCCCTGCCGGTTTCGGTGTTCAGGTCGTGAAAAGAGGGCAGGCAGTGGAGAAAACGCACATCCGGGTTGCCGGTCATCTCCAGCATTTCGGCTGTTACCTGGTAATCCTTTAAGAGGGCGATGCGCCGGGCAAACTGCTCCTCCTCGCCCATGGAAACCCAGACATCGGTATAGATCGCGTCCGCTCCGGCGACACCCCGGGGAATGTCCTCACTGAGCTCGATGACAGCACCGCTTCGGGCAGCCACCTCCTGCATTTCCTCGAGCAGCGCGGGATCGGGGAAGAGCTCTTTGGGAGCGACGGCGGTAAAATCGATTCCCATCTTGGCGCAGCCGATGAGCAGAGAGTTCCCCATGTTGTTGCGGGCATCTCCCACATAGGCGAGCTTCATATGAGACAGGGGTTTCGGAACCATCTCTTCCAGGGTCATCAGATCCGCAAGTACCTGGGTCGGGTGGTAGAGGTCGGTCAATCCGTTCCAGACAGGAACCCCGGCGTGGGCAGCCAGTTCCTCCACGGTCTCCTGACGAAAACCCCGGAACTCAATGCCGTCGTACATCCTTCCCAGCACCCGGGCAGTATCCTTGATGGACTCTTTTTTGCCCATCTGGCTGTTGGTAAGAAAGGTTACCCGGGCGCCTTCGTCGAAAGCAGCCACCTCGAAAGCACAGCGGGTACGGGTGGAGGTCTTCTCAAACAGCAGGACGATGTTCCGTCCCTCCAGCAGGTTTCCCCGTATACCGGCACGCTTCTTCCGCTTGAGATCCAGGGAAAGATCCAGGAGATAGCGGATCTCCGCTGGAGAATAGTCCTTGAGACTGATCAGGCTGCGACCCTTCAGGTTTACCGGCATACAGACCTCCGTCAATTCAGGTTTCTGATAAATGAAAAAACCAGTATAATCAGAGAGCAACACCCAGGGCAAGGGTATTTCTCCCGCAGATCACTCCCCATATCGCCCCCCTTTCCTGCGGAACTCTGCCGGCGTCATTCCGGTCTGTTCACGGAAGCAGGTAAAAAAACGCTGCGCCGATCCAAAACCGGACTCCCCGGCAACAGCTTCCATTGTCTTGTCGGTGCTTCGCAGGATTCGACCGGCCACGCGGATCTTCTGGGCGGTCAGTGCCTGATGGAGGGTCTGCCCGGTCTCCCTTTTAAAACGGATCTCCAGACTCCTTCTTCCCGAGGCGAGCTCATGAACCAGATCGGCTACGCGTTTACGGTGTCCGTCGCTGCCGCGAATGAGACGAAATGCGGCGACCACGAGAGGGTCGCAGCTGGCATAGGAGGATGTCGATTCCCGTTCGATGATGCCCACCGGCGGAATTTTGACTGACTTCTCCGACCTCCGTGTCGCCCCCCGGGAGTTCATGAGAGCTTCGAGTTCTACCGACGCCATAACGCCGATTCTTTCCAGATCCAGCGCTATTGAGGAAAGGGGGGGATTCGCCAGCTCACAGGGGATGTCCTCGTTATCGACACCGAGGATGGCCACCCGTTCAGGTACGTCGAATCCTTCAGCCCCGCACACACTGCTCACCCTGAGGCCCACCTTGTCGTTACAGGTAAAGAGTCCCACAGGCCCGGAGAGTCCCGCCAGGAAGCTGGACAGCTCCGTGCCGAAGCTTTCCCGGAGCCACCAGCGAAGGGGCTGCAGAAAAACAGGCATCCTGTGCTGCCCGGTCTCATCCATGAATCCTGCAAGACGCTGCCTCGACCACTCTCCATGGGAGGTTCCGCAGAATGCGAAACTGGAAAAACCCTTTTCCTTGAAGTGACGTCCCGCCAGTCTGCCGGTTTCGTAGTCATCGTTGTGGACCCTGCAGATACGGTGAACCCCGAAGGCATTGGCAACATCCACCACCGGGCATGCAAGTCCCGACAGGCAGGGGATCTGTTCAGCATACTCCAGGCGGACTATGACACCGTCGCCGTCCCAGGCAGAAAGATCCTCCAGAGGAGAGAACATCCAGCCCTGTCCGTAGAGCCGCCAATCCGGTTTATTCCTGGCATATTTTACAATACCCCGGGCAATGCCGTGATCATAATAGTCGGAAAGGCCCATTCCCAGGGCAATGCGCTTCATTCCCACAGTATAACAGAAGAACCAGGTTTTTGCGTTATCCGATATAGGCTATGCGCATTTTACGCATTGTCGGCACGGGCAAAGGGATTCATAATTACGGAATGGATGCCGGAAAAATACACAACACTCTGGGTCGAACAGGGATTCGCATACCTGAACTGATATTCGGATCCAGCGCCCTTGGGAACCTCTATCGCGAACTCGACGACGAGTCTAAAAGGAACATCGTGGAAGGCTGGTTCAAAGCGAGTCCCTCCCCGGTCTGCGTCGACAGCGCAGGAAAATACGGCGCCGGTCTCGCCCTGGAGGAGATCGGCAAAGCTCTCCGTCACCTGGGAATACCGGATCAGGAAATCGTCATAAGTAACAAGCTCGGGTGGAAACGCGTGCCTCTCCGAGGAGGAGAACCGTCCTTTGAACCCGGGATATGGAAAAACCTGCGCCATGACGCGAAACAGTCCATCGGTTACGAAGGAATCCTGGAGTGCTGGGAGCAGGGGAACACTCTTCTCGGAGAAGGATACACAGCGCAGATGCTTTCAGTTCATGATCCGGACGAATACCTGGCGGCTGCCGAATCGAAGGCGGAAAGAGCGGGAAGATTCCGGAATATCCTGGAGGCCTACCGGGCCCTGGAAGATCTAAAGAGCTCCGGTGATGCCGCGGCCATCGGAATCGGATCCAAGGACTGGAGGGTGATCCGGGAGGTCCTGGAAAAGGTTGCACTCGACTGGATCATGCTGGCCGACAGTCTGACGATATATACCCATCCCGGGGAGCTTCTCAGCTTTATTGCCGAACTGGAAGAAAAGGGGGTTTATGTAATCAACTCCGCCCTCTTCAATTCCGGCTTTCTGGTGGGCGGAAGCTACTTTGACTACAAGCCGGTAGATTCTTCGGAATCTCCGGAGCTTTTCCGCTGGAGAGAGAACTTCAACCGGGTGTGCCGGCAGTTTGCGGTAAACCCCGCGAAAGCATGCATCGAATTCGGTCTGGCGCCACGGGCTGTCAAATCGATCGCCATGAACACGACCAGACCTGAACGTATCGCGGAAAATGTACGCAGCCTCAAGTACCGGGCGCCCCGGGAGTTCTGGGAAAGCCTTCTTGAGCAGGGACTGATCTCCGTAACGCCGGAGCAGCTCAGGTGAACAAGGTCATCGATTCCCACCACCATCTCTGGAACTTTTCTGAAGCGGAGTATGGCTGGATAGACCGGGACATGATCGTTTTAAGACAGGATTTCAGCCCCGGAATGCTCCGTTCGGAGCTTGCCGCCTCCGGCATAGATGGATGTGTGGCGGTGCAGGCCCGGCAGAGCCTGGAAGAGACGGACTGGCTGCTGACCCTGGCGAACAAGTCCCCTTTCATAAAGGGAGTCGTAGGCTGGCTCCCCTTGCAGAGCGACAGCCTGGAGGAGGAAATTGCGTCCCGGCTCGAAAACAGAACAGGCAGACGCCTTGTGGGGGTCCGGCATGTCGTACAGGATGAGTCAGACCCCCGCTTTATTCTGGGAAAGGATTTTAACCGGGGCGTAAAGCTGCTGGAGAACTACGGACTGGTGTACGATATTCTTGTGACCGAAGGGCAGCTTCCGGAGGTAATCGAGTTCGTGGACCGACATCCGCATCAGGTCTTCGTTCTGGACCACCTTGCCAAACCGCGTATTGCCGCAGCAGTACTCGAACCCTGGGGAAAGAACATGACCGAACTTGCCTGCAGGGAAAACCTGTACTGCAAAATTTCAGGGATGGTCACCGAGGCGGACTGGAAAAGCTGGACCCTGGAGAACCTGAAGCCCTACCTGGACAAGGCCTTTGAAGTCTTTGGGGCAGGACGGCTCATGTTCGGCAGCGACTGGCCTGTCTGCCTGCTGGCTTCCACCTATGATGAGTGGTATCAGACGCTGGCCGAATACTGCTCCCGGCTGAGCTCTGATGAACAGGAAGCAGTTTTTTCCGGGAATGCGGAAAAAA
>Ga0334900_1001121_pt1 | contig 31509 bp, 34 predicted proteins | sample GraSluR3_MG_2_FD_207231 | JGI IMG/M metagenome (GOLD analysis project Ga0334900, IMG submission 207231) | Sludge microbial communities from methane-producing bioreactor in Wageningen University, Netherlands - Granular Sludge_31_08-R3 | ecosystem: Engineered > Bioreactor > Anaerobic >... | reverse complement strand
GGAATGTTGTTTCGCTGTCTGTGACGATAATATGGTCGATGAGCTCGATGCTGAAGATAGCGCTACAGTCTCTTATCCTCTCGGTGACGATGATATCTTGCTTGGATGCTTCCAGAGTACCACTCTTTAAAAAGTGACACCCAAACCTGCCACCTGATAAAACGATTACCCGATTCGGTATCTCTTTTATTATTAGGTTGATAACTCGCTTTTTCAGTCGTTTTTTCAAATCTGCCATTAGCGGTCTTTTCAGGTAGTTCCTTATCAGAACGAATCCACCTTTGCGGTCTTTTAAGGGAGCTTCTGTGTCTCCTAATTGCCTTTATCTATTAGGTTTATCAAATGCTTGCTCGTTTAGGGATGAGTAAAACGCTGCACAACCATACCGTTTTTACGCTTTTACGCTTTTTCACTTTCTGAAAAAACGGTTTTTCAGGGCAAAATGAAAAAACGGTGAAAAAACGATCGAAAATTCGCTTCTTTAATTGACTACTTCATTTTGTTGAAACTGATACTCCGAAAGCAGTTTTTGATCTTGGGGACTTGATAATTCATCAACTTTCATAAATACGAATTCGTTTAGAATTTTTATTGTTTCAAGTTCAAGGCGTGAATGTTTCCCTATTGAAGAATGAGAAACATCGATCTTGGCATGTTCTCCATTATTGGTTTCTGCTACCTTAATCGTGATTATTCGCATAATTCCTCCTCTATATATAAGAGTGAATTATGAAAAATATTGGGTAACATCAGGAACTAACTTATTGTAATTAAATAAAGATAAAGCTATTCAAATTTTTGAGTTTTTTCTTTTATATGGCAATCAATACTATTTGCTTCACAGAAATCAATAGTCTGTGTAGATAATTCATTATAGAATGATTGATATCCTTTATATTTTGAAACCAAGCTATTATAGTGAAGTCTTCCAAATATTATGCGATCTACAAATGAAATAGATTCTAATATTTCTTTATAGTCTTGCTGGATAATGTTGGGAGTAGGATATGGCTCAATACTTACCCACGTCTTAAATCCATTATCGTGAAGCTTCTTAAGGCTTTTAATTCTATTACCATAATCTGCAGCAAATGGTTCCATCTGCTTTCTAAAATCTTCATTCAGGGAAATCAGAGTAATTCCATACTCATTACTCTTTGAAAAATCCATTAGTTTTTCAGGTAATATACTTTTAGTTAATGCTGTTACTTTAATATTATGCTTATTTAAAAGGGATATTATTTCTAAGGTTAAATCTGTAATTTCTGGAAAACCTTTCATGAAAGGATCAGTAGTAAATGATAAATGAACTGACTTAATATCATTTTTATATTTTGGTATTTCCTTTTCTAATAGCGATATTGCATTTTCTACAATAGCAGGCTGTATCCACTCTTTATAGTTTTTGACTCTACCAAATCTGCGTGCCATCATAAAAGCATAGCATGGGTATAGACATCCATGAGCACAACCAAGAGCATGGTTAATAGTATAATCGCCATATTCAACACCAGTTTTATACAACATGGACTTTCTTATGATCTTTTTCATGATTAACTCTTAAAAGTTATGCTATCGAGACCGTTAAGACCTCTTATAGTTGTAATATGCTCAATCGTGACTTTTCCATCTTTTTTCATATTCTTTAATGTAGCTCTAATTTCTGGTTCTGTGAATGGACATGAATCAATAATTTGTGATATTATATCTTGGAAACTAATAGTTTGTCCTTGAAATTCACTGATCAAATACTGCTCAATATCTTGATCTTTCATTAAATCAAATATGGAAAGTTGATTCCTCAATTTACCTAAATATTCTACTCTACCATTATTGTATTTTGCAAAGCATGTTTTCATTATCGATGCACCTTTTGCATTGTTGGTTAAATGAAACAAATAGTAATAAGATCTATCTTTAGTAGGAAATCTCAATCGGTATGGGAAAACATATTGGGCTATTTTTTTACATTGATCCCTATACAAAGATACAATTCCATTTTCTCTATCAGCTCCAGTCATAGAAGTAAATTGTTTCCAATCTTCACAACCAAATAACTTAGTTGAAGTATTATCAACACTTTGAACTGAAATTCCTCTGTTAATACCATTAAACATAAAGTTGAGAATTATCTCAGTTTTATCCAAACTCATAATTTCTTTAATATTATCACAATCGACATCATAACCAAAAGGATCAATAAAGAATAAATTTGCTGAGGATGATTCACGAATAATTACTTCTTTAGCTATGTCATTAAAATCAGCATTTATCAATTTGCACTTATCTTTATAACCTTCTTTTTCAATTACAGCATTTAAATTTTCATAGGTTCTCTTTTTTTTCTCAATAATAACCAAATTAGTACTTCTTCCCAAATTATTTGAATTTTCTTCTATTTTATTTAAGATCAAGATTGGAGATCCAAAGTAAGTCTGTTTGTTGCTATCCAGGTAAATCCCATTCCCCCCATAACAGTCAAAAACTGAAAGCGTATTATATTTACCGAGAATTTTAATCCACACATCAATATAGTCTTGTACTACTTGATGTTTTATAATAGTTTGTTCTTCAATATCCCAATATCTAATGCCATCAATTATAATTTCTTCTTTCTTTTTCACGGCAACTCCTTATTACACCACCCTAAACAACAAAGCCATCTCACCGAGTATTCTAAAGGTCTCCAGTTCGTATTCCTCTAAAACAATAACATCATACTCCTGATTCAACGGTCTTAGAAGAACTCGCTTTTTCTCTTCATCAAGCTGTAGTTTCTTGAGTGTGATACCATCCGGTGTCTGGCAGGCACATATTTTTCCATTTAAGTTATGAATATCCGCTGATTCATGTATAACCACAATATCGCCATCGGAAATTCTGGGAGACATACTATTTCCCAATACCCTAAGTGCGCAATAAGTTTTTTCTTTATCGGATAAGTAGGCTCTGGGAATCTCAATATACTTCATCGGCTCGATATCGTTATTCTTAACAGGTTCTCCGGCAGCTATCTCTCCATAGATGGGAAATGTAACGATTCTGTTCTCAAAAGGATTGATTCGATATTGAAATACAGATCCATTTCCGGATAACTCTTCCAGATTTTTCTTTTTGCCATCCTGATTCAATTTTCCATCTGCACCCGGAATGAACATTTCGCCTTTTCCGGTGATCAACCAGTTGAGATTCAACCCAAAAACTTCATTAATACGAGCCATCGCAGGTGGTGAAGGTTTACTTGGCTTGGTTCGGTTTACCCAATCAGAAACATTGCTCTGTGTCACTTCAATAGCTCTGGCAAACTCGGATTTCTTTATCCCAAGCACATTTATGAAGGCTACGAGCCTGTCTTTCATATCCATTTTGATCTCCTTTTTAGCCCTCTGTGGAGCTAAATTTCGCTATTGCAAGGAACTGCGAGTGTTGGCAGTTTGTCCTTGACAACTTCGCAGGTAAATAATTTCATAGACCTGCAAGTGACATGGTTTGCAACATTGCGAAGCATGTCAACAAAAAAAAACAGGAGGTTCCGGTGAGATCACCTTACACACCAGCCGAGATGAAAGCGGCAATGGCACTTAAACGCCTTACTACAATAGCGTTAGCCAATGAGATGAGTATTTCCCGAAGGACTCTCGATTATTTTCTAAATGGAGAGATGGGAATGAGTCGAGGAGAAGAATTGTTACAAAAATTGCAGCCTGAATTAGCTGAAATAGGCAAAGTAACAAAGAAAATTAAGAGAAGCAAACTTCAACATTGCGAAGTGAGATGATTATGGAGTGCAGAGAGCTAACTATCGAAGGCATCCAGAAGAGCTTTTCGGTCAGCCAATCCTCTGCTTATAGAATGGCTAAGAGTAAAGGATGGGATTGCAAAACAAAGCCACTTGCCAAAGGTGGTCGCAGAAACTATTACCTTGTACCTGAGAAACAGATACCTCAAGGTGATGCTAAAACTAAAAACAAATCACTTCCTGAAGTTGTTAAAGCAGAAGTAGTGGAATATGATCCAACTATACCGGATCTGCTTCCCAGTATTAAGCTACCGGAGCATGAACTGCATCGAGCTCAATTAAAAGCCGAGTTATGCGAGAAGATGTTGATTCAATATGAAATCTGCAAAGTAAAGAAAGAAGCAATTCAGACTGTGTTGGAATTGTATAACTCAGGACATCTGATTCCAGATCTGTTAAAGATAGAAGGTAAAAGAGCATTTCGAACTTTTAGGTTATGGTTAAGTATCTATCAGGAGAATGATAAAGATTTCAAAGCACTGACCAGATTATCCAGAGCATCCAATTCCATGAAGGCAACTGAGGTGGAGCAGAACTTCCTGTTAGGACTTCTACTGGATGCCAACAAAATTAAAATCGGTTCTGCCATCAGAAAGCTGAAGCAGTTACATAGATTAAAGGTAATAGAATCACCAACCAGCGAGAGAGCATTGCGCAGATGGGTAGAAAGCTGGAGAGATGAACATATCCAGCAGTGGAAACTCCTGCGTAGAGGTAAGAAATATTCCAAAGACCATTATGTAATGAGTCTCCTTCGTGAAGAAGCTCTTGAGGTTGGTGATGTCTGGGTAGCTGATGGACACAAACTGGCATTTGATATTATCGATCCAGTCTCCGGTAAACCGAAACGGATGATGCTGATTCTATTCTTTGATTGGGCATCACGATATCCTGTGGGAGCTTCGATTGCCAATACCGAAGATTCAGAGCATATACTATTAGCGCTTAGGAATGGCATCATTCACTGGGGTGGCAGACCTAAGTTTGTTTATCTGGATAACGGTAAAGCTTTCCGAGCTAATCTATTTCATGAGAAATGGGAAAACCACGATCTTGAGAAAGAACTCTGTGGTATATTCCCAAGATTGGATATCGAAGTTGAGTTTGCTAAAGCTTATAATGCCAGAGCTAAAGTGATTGAGAGATTCTTCAGAACCTTCCAGGAAGATTTTGAAAGATACATGGCAACTTTCAGAGGAGCAAGCATAGCTGATAAACCAGCTTTCCTGATGCGTAACGAGGATTGGATACGATCACTAAGGAAACGAGAACCTCTCACACTGGATCAGGCAAAGCAGCTCATGGCAGTTTACTTTCAGGAATTCTATGGCAGAAATCCACATGGCGGTCTGGCAGGTAAAACTCCTCTGGAAGTATTTCAAAAAGAACCAGCCCCTGTTGATCGCAGGATTGAACTGTCTGAGCTTAACTTCATGATGCTCAAGGTAGAGCAGAGAACCGTAAAGGCAAACGGAGTCCAGCTTGCCAATATCCTCTTCTACCATGATTATCTGATGAACTATGTTGGTAAGAAGGTTTACCTGCGTTACGATCTGATGGATATGAGATCCATACTGGTCTATGATGAGCATGAGAAGGTGATCTGTCAGGCATTGGCTCGTAAATCCACTCATCCCTTTGTTAAGCTGGCAAAGGATAAACCGATGGCACGCAAAACTTGGAAAAAGCAACTGGCACATCAACGTAAACTGGAAAAGACTTTGCAGGAAAGTTCTGCTGCTATTCGCAAGCAGGTTGAAGAAGCAGTATCAGAATTTGAATTACCTCTAATGAATTTAAATGAATCTGCCTTTAACGATTCAAGTCTATTAGAACATAAAGCTACCCATAACGAAGATGATGATATTGAGAAATTAGCACATAAAACAGCGAAGCTGATCAAACCACCGATAGAAACGTCAGAGGAAGACGAAGCACTTCGAAAGCTGGATAAAATATTTATGAATACAGGATTGTAATAGGAGAAATCATGAAAGAACTATCACTTATTCAAACACGTAATGTTAAGGAAGCGGATAAGCTTATCGATTATCTGCTCAACCGACCAAAAACAGAGATGGTGGGATTGGGACTTATTTATGGACCTCCCGGTCTTGGTAAAAGCAGATTCGCTAAGCAGAAAGCCATCATGGAAGATTACATTTATCTGAGACTGGAAGCTACTATGACAGCTAAGAGCTTTGCCATCAAACTTCTGGAAGTGGTCAGATACCATCTGGGCATGTCGCAGGTTAAGATCAGAGGAACTGCAAACGAGATCTTCAATAGAACTCTCAATATCCTCAAGAATTATGACAATATCGTAATCATTATTGATGAGATTGATTATGCTTTCAGATCACAGAAAATCTTAGGAAGCATCAGAGATATAGTGGATGAGACATTATCAGTAGTTATTTTGGTAGGCATGACCGATGCCAAAGAAAAGCTGCTGCTTGCCGATTCCCACTATTTCGACCGTTGTAACTACTTCTGTGAATTTAAAGAAATCACTGAATCCGATATCAAAAGCATCTGCTCTCAGATCTCCGATGTGAAAATTGAAGATTCAATTATTAGAGTAATCAGGCAGAAAACCAAAGGTAACATCAGAAAGCTGATCAAAGCTTTGTATTCAATTGAAACCAATGCTAAGAACAACAACCTTTCAGTATTTGGTATTGAGCAGTTAAAATCACTTGAAATCATATAGAGGTAAATATGAACGATTCTTATACAAAACCTGTTAAAAATTATATCCAATATAATAATAAACCTTTTACTACCAAGCAGATCGCAGATGAAACAGGCTTCGATCTGCTTCAAGTTAAACGAGTCATAGCAGCACTTCTTAAGAAAGAAGCTATTAAAGCAATCAGCAAAGACGGGAAATACAAGATTTATGTTAAAAATCCCGATTATAAAGAAGAACCTGTTACTAACGATTATGGCTACAACTATCGAATGATGAAGAAGATGTATAACCTGATTAAGAACAAGAAAGTTAGCAGTAGTAGAAAACTGGAGGAGATGACTGGCTTTCATCGCAGAGCAATCTTGAGATATTTAAAAGCTTTTGCATCGATGAAGATGATTACTCTCGAATTGGGTTATTACAAGGTTATAAACTTCGAGCCTGACTTTGCTTTGGTCGGTAAGAATGTAGAAGATGATATTTTAATAATTTTAAGAGAAAACGATTCCGGAGGAAAAATGGCAAGAAAAGAAAAAGTCCTTAAAGATGCAGACGGCAGAGAATATCCTGCTAAGATTATTGATCCACAGTTAGTCAAACGAGATACTGTAGTGAACCGAGTAATGAAAAGAGCCTTCAGGCTTCATACTAAAATTATGGATGAGAAGGATAGAATAACATCTGATATTGATCGGTACTTATCCCAAACAGCAGAGCAGTATGGTGAGAACTGGAAAGGCAATGCAGAGCTTATATCGTTTGATGGAAAATATAAAATTGAAGTTAGACATCGAGAATGCATTGAGTTCAGTGAAAAGCTGCAGATAGCCAAACTGAAGATCGATGATTGCCTCAAACGCTGGACAGAGGATTCCAACATAAACCTGCAAGCTGTGGTTCTGGAAGCTTTCCAAGTAGATAAGAAAGGCGAGATAGCCAAAAACAGAATCTTGGGATTACGCAGATATAACATTAAAGATGAGCAGTGGAAGCAAGCGATGGATCTGATAGACGAAGCAATCCAGATAACTTCTACAAAGCAGTATATTGCCTTCTATGAACGCCCGGCAAATGATAAACCGTTCAGGCTCATATCACTCAATTTCAGCGCAATATAACTGGTAGAGGAAGATAATAATGAACTCCGAGTTTCCGGAGTGTTTCTCTTTGCGCTGATGTTTTATAAATATCATTGGCATACGTGGGCATCACTGTTTGACGCTGATGCCCATTTGCTTTATCTGAATACAGGAGAAGAAGAAAGATGCAGGTTTTTAATGAACAAAGATGCTACACACCACAGAGAGTTTCTGAAATACTCTCGGTTGATATTAGTACAGTCTATAGACTGATAAGAGACATTGATGATCCGCTTCCGGCATTCCGGCTCAAGAACAACGGACAATTGCGAGTGCATGGCAAGGATCTAAATAAATATTTTGAAGATCATAAAGTAGATCCTCTTAATGAATAATGATGACCCAGAGACAGGCTGAGTATGCAAAGAAGCTGAGAAGAAATATTGTCATCTTCGCTAAAAATGATCTCCGGATGACAATCGATCAGCTTCATGATCAAATGCATGATCTTGGATATGGAATCTCCTTAAGAAAACTCAGCCTGTCTTCCCTTATTAACCTTAACACTATACTGCATGGTAAAACTCCCCACATTTACGAAATACTCGATGCACAGGGCAAAAAGATCTGGGCTTTGTATAAACTGTCGGATTGGACAAAAGAAAGGCTGTACGGCTTCATTGCTCAACATTTTGGCAAGTCCGGTATCAAATATCTAACTAAGCAGGAAAAAGGTGCTTTGATTAAAGTTTTGGAAAATTATGAACAGCCGAGAATACAAGATTAAAAGAGAATCCGCAAAAAAACTCTATCTCAAAGGTGAAACCGATATAAAAGCTTTAGCTCGTATCTATGGTGTTGCCGATAAAACCATGCGTACTTGGAAGAAGAAAGGCGAATGGGATGCTGAGCTGGATGAGATAGCAAACTTAGAGGATGAGATTCGGATAGCTGTGAAAAAGGCTTTAATCAAGGCTCTAAGAGAATATGCCAGAGCTCCGCAGGATACCGCTTTGCAATCACTGGTTTCACTACTGCGTCAGTATAGTAAGAATATCGAACCTACCAGAGATTTCATTGAATACATGAAGAAGTTTCTGGATTGGCTGATTGATTTCTACTTAGCACGTAATGATGAGCAGACAGCAATGGCAATCCAGCGAGAGATATTAGGAGCTTCCGGTATTGTAGAATACTTCAGGATGCGAGCAACCAGTGGTTAAGTTTACTCAGGCAGATTATAAGAATTTCTCTCTTATTGCTGCCAAGACTACAAATGTAAAACCATTTATCAATGATACTCCAGCCAAGAAATCCAGAAGAATCAAAAAGGCTACCGGAGATAGTTGGCTGGCATTTTCATATTTCTGTAAAAGTTATTTTCCACATATTTTCAAACTTCCATTTGCAGATGATCATAAAGAGATGTTTGATACTACCGAGAATTACAATGGCATTACTTCCATTACCGGCTATCGAGGTCTGGGTAAAACCGTTCTCATGGGAGTTGTCTATCCAATCTGGAAGATCATCAAAGGTGAGAGATACGTTATTCACGCTGCAGCCGATGCTGATCTGGCAGAAGAAAGAACAGCATTTACCTATAATGAACTAACCAACAATAAAAGGCTGCAATCTGATTTTGAAGGTTTGATTCCTATCGATAAAGATGAATCTGACTTCTATCTTCAAAACCGAACCAGAATCCGAGCCAGAGGAATAAAGCAGTCTTTCAGAGGATCTATCAATCCTCGAACTTCAACTCGACCGGGATTGGTTATCTGTGACGATATCGATAAAGAAGAGAATATCGGCAACCAATCCATTGGTAGAAAGAAGATGGATAAGATCGTGCAGGAGATCGGAGGTGCTTTAGATCCTAAAGGTAATGGCAAGATCATCTGGCTGGGAAATCTTGTTCATCCCAATTATGCTATCTGCCAATTCCAGCAGGGCATCATTGATGAGATCAAATCCAATAAACGAAAATTCGATCCAGATAAGATTCAGCATCTATTTACTGATGGTAGGAGATTATTGCGATTTCCGGTTGAGCTAAAGAATGGCAAATCTGCATGGGAAGATCAATATCCCACCAGTGAACTGCCGAAACTCAAGCAGAAGTTCGGTCTGACTGGCTACCAGCGAGAGTTTCTGGGTAAACCTGTGATTGAAGGCAATATGTTCAAATTTCACTGGTTTACTAAATACGCAAGGCTGCCAAAACGAATGAAGAAAGTCTGGATGTATGCTGATCCTGCTTGGGGAGAGAAAGGCTGCTACAAAGCTATTATCTCTGTTGGTTATGATGGAAATCGCTTTTATATCATTCACGTCTGGATAAGACAAACTGAGAACAGCAAGTTCTTTAGTTATTATTACGATGCTTACATTGAGCTTTCCAAGAAATACGGAATCCACTTCCGATCTGCAATGGAGACCAATTTCGGTCAGCACAGAATACTAAGTGACTTTGATCGCTGGTGTAAGGAGAATAACCGGAATCCTATCTCACACCGCATCAGAAGAATCAATAACGATAAGAACAAAGGACTCAGGATTGAACGCACAGATACCGTTATTGAAACCGGAAAGGTTCAATTTCCGGATGGTCAGGATACTCCAACTCTGATCAATCAATTCCTTACCTATCCTGATGGTTATGTAGACGGTCCAGATGCTCTTGCTGGATGTCTGGAGAGATTTCCGGAATATGATGTAGGTAAGAATAGAGTAAGAGTTAGGAGCTTTTCCTTTTGAACTATTATGACCAGTTGATGTATAAATATTATCGCATCCTCAATAATGCTTGGAAAAAGGAAGTTAAGGATTCGGCAAGGCAGGCTATTCAGATGCTGTCCGATCTTCCTAAGAGTGAGAAGCTCAAATTAAGGCATATTAACGATATTATGGCTATAATCAACTCCAACCTTAGTGAAGACTTTTCCTCGCTTGTACGGCAGGATACGAAGGCTTTTATTCAAAGAAGTCTCAGGCTGGGTATCAACGATGTCCAGAAGCAGGTTCCACATAATACATCGATTGGACTTTATGGGATTCAGGAACGGAAGCTGGAATCTCTTATAACCAAGCAGAATCTCTTTTGGATAGGCAACAGATACGGAACTGATATTGAAACTGGATTCAAAGAAACTCTCAAGGAAGCGATTTCTTCAGGTTATACCAGAGATATGCTGGCAGATAAGCTTAAAGAGCAGTTTCAGCATCTGGGGGAGAAATCTGCTCATTACTGGCAGGGATTGGCAGAGCATACAGCTCTAAGAGTTCGAGAATTTGGTAGGTTGGAAGGTTACCGGAAAGCCGGAGCTGTTGGTTATCGGTTAGTTGTTGTCCTGGATGATCGGACTTCGGAGATTTGCAGAGCTTTGGCTGCACAGGATAAGGTTTATCCTCTAAGTGATGCTATTGATACGATGGAGCAGCTTATGAATATAGATACTCAGAAGCATTCATTAGAGTCAGTCAGAGAAATGACAAAGGAAATTGCACCTTGGGTATCTGATAAGCAGATTGAATATGATCCGCATGGGAAAGCTATTGGTGTTTCCGGAAATCACACTCCGTTTCCACCGTTTCATTGGAGGTGTCGGACGACTACTGAGATAATATTTTAAATCTTTTTACATACAGCTTTTTTTCGATGTTGATGACTGTGATAAGGGTCGAACCATAGTAATGACATTACGTTTCCATCAGGAATACAATAAATTCTTGTTGTTGCGTCAACGTGAAATGAATGAACTCTGTCGTAATCATTTAACTCTCTTTTTTCTAATTCGTCCTGTGCAAGTTTATTCAATTTATAGGTTTTGATAGGGTGATTGATTCCAAACTGGACTTCTGATAATTTCATTGTCTCATAATCACAAATCTTATTTAGTAGCTTTGAATTTTTATGTAATTGTAAAGCTTTATTCCAATTCCAAAGGGACTCTTCATTAATGTCTATTGTTTTAAAACGCCAGCAAATGCTTTTGTTCATGAAAGTATCGGGATTCTCTTTACTTAAAGGCTTTTTTTCAGGAGATAAGACTTTATTGTGTTTAGGTCTCTTGTTATTCTTTTTTCCCATATGTGTAAGTTTACAGGCTACTATAGTAAGAAGCCATATCTTCTAATGCAATGATTCTATTGGATCTAATTCCATCTTGTAAACCTTCTCTGGCATTTCTCCAAGGATCTTCCATATGAGATAGAGTGATAAGCCATTGTGCTGATTTATCTCCATAATGTTCAATAACTGCATCAATTGTTTCTATTTGAACTTCATTTAGTTTTTTATAGTTTCCTATAAGTAAATCATTTTCATTAACTGTGAATAATCCCTTTAATTGGAAGAATAATTCTCCTACAACAGGGCCATTTGCCCAAGCTTTAATCGACTCAGGAAACAACGGTTCCTCATCCCAAACAAGTGACCAAGCTTGGCAGTAATAAACTAATTTTTGTAATTTCATAGTTGAGATATTCCCAAGTTTATTTAATATGTATGATGCTACATCAAAAACATTTACAGCAACAGAAGTATTCTCATCAAGTAAATTATCAGGAATCTCATCAAGTAAATTGGATTCAGTATTATTTTTTGAATTTTCATCTCGTTGTTCTTCAATAATAACAATATCTTTATCAGCTTCAATTGAGAACTTATCCTCACTGGAATCAGTTCCAGTATCTAAGGAATAATCTTTTTCAAACATCATACTTCTCCATCAAATTATTTGAGTAATCTAAGCTTTTATCGTACTTCTCGTTAAACATTCCAGATATAAGAATTTCTTTAACTTTAGCTGTGCTCTCAACATTATAAGAGTAATTGAAATCAAACTCCGTTAAATTAGAGTTTCTATTAATAGCAATTCTAATTCTATGATCAGTTTCACTAATAATTAAATTCTCATTTGCTTGAGATAAATTATCAAAATCATAGAAATTTTGAGCTTTTTCAAAAGGTACTTTTGTCTTTTCAGTAAATACAATATTAATTCCCAAAGATTTCATTGGTGTATGCTGTAATTTTGTCAAAATATTATTTGCTGCATCAATAAGTTCTTGGTAGTAGTTATCTTGATATTTTTTTAATAGAAAGCAAAGTCTTTCCTCAGAGACTTCAAGCTTAAAATGAGGTAAATCAAAAACACGATGTAATACTGAATTACCATGTATCAATACTTCAGTATTTACTTTTTCAGGTAATTTGCCATCAAAAATATTATTATTGAGCCACTTAGGATTAAATAACAATGAGTTCCATGAGCCCAAAAGTATAAGATTTCGAACATTTTCCCTTGGTTCCATTTTCTCTCCTTTATTTATCAATTAAATTAGACAGTCTAATATGGTCAATTCTTTTTCAATAACTAATAATGCAAATCTATCTATAAATAGCGGATAATACTTGACTTCAACAGGCTTCAAGAATCATTTACAATTAAAAAGAAGGTAGGAAATTTTATGTTAAAAGTGATAAAAGCGAAAGGGCACACGCCCCAATACAGAATGCATAAATACTATGCAAGGCGACCTTACAATGTGTTCCAAAACATCATAAGGACTCTCACAAAAGAAAATGATATTGTAATGGATTGTTTCTGTGGTGGTGGAGTGACTATTTTCGAATCCTGTAGACTTAGTAGAAAAGCAATAGGAGTAGATTTAAATCCATTAGCTACCTTTATTACTGAAATGCAAATGTTCAATGGTGACCTTGATTCAGTAATTAATGTTTTAAATGATTTTATGCAATTTTCACAAAAATATCTTAAGTATTATGAAATCAAAACTGACAATGATAATGGTATTATTGAGTGGGTAGAATGGGCTTATACTGTTCAATGTCCTTACTGTAAAACCATTATTACATTATCAGAGAATAATAAAATAAAAAATGGATTCTATAAATGTCCAGATCCGAATTGTAAAGGAACCAAAGGTGTAAAAAGAACTTCCACTATACCGATTGGCAGTACTCCTATCAGAGTTAAATATGTTTCTTCTGTCGACAATAAAATGAGAATCATAACAGATGAAAATCAAATTAATAATTCAAATACAGATAACTTAATAAAAACTATAAATATTGATTTTCTCAAAAAACCAGATTTTGATATACCAATGAACTGGGATAGGCAATATGAAGATAGATTAAAAGATAAAGGTATAATTAAATACAGTGATTTCTTTACTGAAAGGAACTTTAAAATAAATGTTTTGCTATTTAATGATATTTTATCCTTTAAGAAGAAATATTCTCAGCAAGTTGTTGATTATCTATATTTCTTGTTTAGTTCTTCCTTAAGATATACAAACAATATGACGAGAGTTACAGATAATTGGGAAGGTGGAAATCCAACATCAATGGATAAACATGCATTTTGGCTACCGAACCAATATGTGGAAACAAATATTATAAAGGTACTTCAAAAAAGAAAAACAGCAATTATTAAAGGATTAAAGTATTCATATAATAATCTACCATTTAATATACAGAAAACTAAATCTTTCAAGGAATTGAAAAGTAATGATGGTTTTCTTCTTAGAAATACTGATGCAAGTAATATAGATTTACCAGATTCATCTGTAGACATTGTTGTTACTGATCCCCCATATGGTAGTAATGTTCAGTATGCAGAATTATCAACCATTTGGAATGCTTGGTTTATGCTATATAACAACTTAGATCACTATATTTACAAAGATAAAGAAGCTGTATCAAATAGAAAAAAGGGATACGAGGGAGCAAAAGACGAAAAAGATTATGAGAACCTTCTCCACTCAGTTTTCAAGGAATGCTATAGAGTACTTAAAGACGACGGAAAGATGGTTTTCACCTTCAATAATAAAAACTTGAAAGTGTGGATTGCCATGCTAAAAGCTGTTGCAAAAGCAGGATTTGACTTATGTAATAATGGTATCCACTATCAAGATTTTATCAATTCATATAAAAATACTGCTCACCTAAGATTTTCAGGCAATATTCATGGGGATTTTATTTACATTTTTGAAAAAAAGGGAAATTATTTAAACTCATCTTATATGAAGGATTCATTAACAATAATATTAGAAAATAATATAAATACTACAATAGCTTCTATATTCACATCAAAGGAAATGATATCAACAACAGATTTGTATCAAGAAATATTTACTTCAATGATTAAAACATTGATGGACTATATTGTTATTCATACTGAAGAGGAAAGCGATATTGATTTATCAGAACTATCAGATGATTATATCACAAAATTTTTGCAACTCAAACTTAACTACGAAAACGGATACTGGAGTATAAAATGAACTTGTTATTAGATTTACAAAAATATAACATATATGAAAACATAGAATTAACTGAATACATTGTGAACCTTGAAAATAAGTACAATGTAATTGATGGACAATATAAATTCAATTATTTAGTCAATTTTTCTAATAATCTCTTAGCTCCATACCATCAATGGTTTAGATATCGAGAAGGATTTGCAGGAAAGCTTGTTGAAGATCTATTAGAGATTTCAAATGCATCAAAAAATGAAATGATAATTGATCCATTCGCTGGTTCTGGTACGGTTCCTGTCGTAGCTAATATGAATGGATATCATGGATTAGGAATTGATATTAATCCTGTTTCTGCTTACGTGACAAAAGTAAAATTACAAGCCTATACTGAAGATGATTTAATAGAAGCAGAAAACTTGTTAAGCAAATTGGAAGAATATAATAATGAAAGTGTAAAAAAAATAGAAAATGATGTAAAGAAATTCTTCTATGAACATAATTATCACGAATTAGTAATCATAAGAGATTTTATTAGTAAGCTAAGTGATTCGCTTGTAAAGGATCTATATAATCTCAGCTTTATTTGCATTATAGAAATATGCTCCAATAGAAGAAGAGATGGGAATGGTTTAAAAACTGTATATTCTAAAGTAAAAAATATTAAAGCAGTATTCCGTATAAAATTAATGGAAATTATAACCGATATAAGAAAAAGACAACCTGCATATAACTCTTTAGGATTTAGTTATAGTGATTCAGCTTCTCAATTAGTAAATATTTGTAATTCTATTGATGATGCTCATGGAATCAAGCCAGGAGCTATAATATTTTCTCCACCATATGCAAATTCTTTTAACTACTTTGAATCATATAAAATGGAATTAATTATGGGAGAGTTTGTTAGATCAATAAAAGATTTAAAAGTGTTAAAATCTAAAGCTGTTAGGTCATTTATTGGTGTTTCTAAACAGAAATCTTACAATCAATATGTTGATATATTATCTAATGAAATTGAAGAAAGTATCCCTATAAAGGAGAAACAAACTGGTAGAAGAGATAATAGGACTAGAAAAGTTCCCAATATGATAAGGGGATATTTTTATGATATGGACTTAGTAATATCTCAGTGTTCTCAGGTTTTGGATGTAGGTAAGAAATGCTTTATTGTAATTGATCAAAGTGCATATCTGGGAAAAATTGTTCCTTCTGATTTAATATTTGCTAACGCTGCTGAGAAATATGGGTTTGAGGTTACAAGTATTACAGTTTGCCGTAATGCAAGAACATCAGCTCAGCAATTAAAAAAATTCCCTTACCTTAAAGATCTTCTACGTGAAAGTATAGTTGAACTAACTAAGGCTAAATAGTAAAAATGCAATTACTGTATAATTCTATATATTCATCAAAACTTTCAATATTTTCAATATCTTGTGTTTGAGCAAGTAAATCAGTAATAATTGGATTGGCGTTTTCTGATTTAATTATGTATTCTTTTTTTCTTGTGTCATGTAAAAAAACATTTTCAATACACCATAAATGTTTCTTAAAATAATTGAACTGATTATAAGCAGTAGTTCTTGATGTCCAAACATCTTTAAAATTGAAATTTGAATTGAATTTAGTGTTTATTAAGGACAATACTCTTTTCTTATTCTCTTCACTAAGAACTTCAATATTGGGGTATGTTTCCCGTAAATACAAAATCTTATCTACTGCATCTTTTATATCATCATCTGTTGAACCCTGAAGGGAATAAAGAGAATACAAGAATTCGAACCTTGAAAGCTGTTGGAAATTTTGGAATAATGTCAAAGATGCTCTATAGGGAAACAAAAATTCACCTGATGATACATCATATTCTGCATACTTCAAAAGTTGTTCTTGAAATAAAGCCTCATAGGAATCTCTATTTGCAATTAATTCTTTACCCACTAAAGACATATGGTAGAGTTGTTTGGTCTCAATAATTGCCCCGATTTTTTGTGTATGAGAGACGTTGTTGTGACTAAACTTTAATTCTTTATTTGTATGTTGATCATTATCGCTTTTAAAGAAGTCCAGAGTTGGTAATACAAGATTGTCTATATAAGCTTTAATGTTATAATCTCCAATAGTCCTAAATTTCCTTTTCATTCCTGATTTTCTTGCTTTAGGCCCTTCAGAAATAGCTAATGTTCTTTTAGCTTTGATAGGATTCTTGTTTACTTCAGCAATTCGCAAATCTATTCCATTAGAGAAGTTCTCAATATCGATATGAGGAGGTAATATTATTGTTAGTTTATTGTTTAATTTATTACCTTTCTTTGATTTCTTATAAGTCCCTTTTGCAACACTAAGATTTAGCTCATCAATTAGTTCCGCTAATGCTTGATCCTGATCTCTTAAGGCTTGAATAACGCTATGTAATGTATCAAACTGAGTAGTTTCTATTTCCTCAAAAGTCTTGATGTCAGATGAAATTATAATTGGTATTATTATATAAGAAAAACCTGTTTCCTTTTGTTTAGATTTTCTTAAAGCTCTACCGACTGCTTGAATAATATCTATTATCGAATTTTTAGGATCTGCAAAGTATATTGCATCAATGATCGGTACATCTACTCCTTCAGTCAAGCATCTTGCATTTGTTATAAGACCAAATTTCGATTTTTCAAATTGATGGAATATCTGATTTCGTTGTCCAGCACTCATTGATCCGTTTATATGTGAAATCAATATGTCTTTTTCTTCAATCTCTGGAGCTACATTATCTAATACATTCTGGAAAGAGAATTCTTTTCTGTTACTTCCATGTATAAAACTCATGGCATTTTCAATTGTTCTGTGAAAAGTAATAGTCTTCTTAGATTCTAATTCATGCATTGTTTTAGCAAGAATAACTTGCTTAAACAAATTTTCTGAAGTTGAAAAGTTACCTTTTCCAAATGCTATATAATAATTTTCTTCAACTAAATCAGCTATTTCCTCTTCTGAAATACCACAAAGAACAATTTTATAATCAGTAATTATATCTTGCTCAATAGCATCACCAAAGTTTAAATATGTGAACGTCTTACCATAAACCGCTTCGTCATCCATAGAAAAAATATCATATTCAGTATTTTCAGCATATTTTTTAATACGTGGACTTACAACTCTTTCTGTAGCCGTCATGAAGAGTCTTTTCTTGATAGGTATATATTCATCATTAACTCCAAAGATAAACAATTCAGAAACTTTCATTCCTGCTGTTCTATGTGCTTCATCAAATACTCCAAAATCAAAAGCAAAATCGTCTAACTCAATGATGGCATTAACAATAGCATCTAAAGATTGATACGTTGAAAAGACGACTTTTCTTTTATCGGTTTCTTTACTCAGAAACATTTGAATATCAGCTGGATCTGTCGTCACAGGAATTCCCAGATGTGAAGCTTTAATATCTGATTGGTCATAATCAATTGATTTATCAACTACGGAATAATCACTGCAAACACAGATAAAAGTAAAAGGTGACTCAGCCTGTTCTGTCCACTGCTTCAATGTTTGCTTTATCAATGCTAAATTAGGTACAACAAAAAGTGATATTGCGGAATTAAGTTGCTCTAAAATCCATAATGAAGTTAGTGTTTTACCACTCGCACACGCAGCGATTAATTTTCCTCTATTTGAATCTTTAAATCCTGATAAAACTTCCTCAATCATTTTCTCTTGATGAGGTTTGGGGGTAAATTTCTCAACTTCCAGTATTTCATTTTTGTTAGTTAGTAAGTGTATTTTTGAGAAAAACAAGTCATCAAGTTTTAATAGTTGATCAATTAAAATTGTGAATTGATGTTTTTTCTTATCAGAGATTGAAATTAGTTCAAAGCAATTTGATATTATACACCGATAATCGGCATACTCTGATTCTGTCCAAAATGTTGATAATTCTTTATAGGAAGGGCTGCTCCGATCAGATCTAAATTTAACTTGATATACAATTAGTTTATTATCATAAGTTATAATAACACCATCAACTCCATGATCTGTTTTTTCCAATTTAAGTCTTTCTTTTATTTCTTGAGGGATATCTTCTGCCATATATATCTCAGCAATCTCATATAAATCAGAATTCAATAGAAAATATGCAAATGTAAACTCCTCAAAAACATCGCCTTTTTCCTTATTGTCTTTGATTTTGCCAATTTCTTTCTCTAATTCTTCCCAGCAGTTAAATTTTTCTTTTAGTAATTTACAATACATATAATCTTACCTCTCAACTTATTTATTATGCAACTTATTGAAGTGCTAAAATAGCGCAATGAAAAAATTGTGGTAACTCATCACAACTCGAATTGCTTCATACTGTTACTTAATCTTAATACCCCCATGAGAAGTAGTAATTTTATCGATTGGAACAGAGTTAAATTCTTTAACAAAAAAGAATTTAACTGTAGATGCTGCGAGACAAGCAACATCTCAGCTAATCTGGTTTTGAAGCTGGATTTGGCAAGAGAGCTTGCAGAGATTCCTTTTGTTATCACCAGTGGATACCGTTGCCCAAAACACAACCATGAAGTGGGTGGAGTTAAGAACTCTGCACATGTATCTGGTTTGGCAGTTGATATTGCAGTTTCTGATAATGTAGCACGTCTTAATATCCTCAGAGGACTCATTATTGCTGGCTTCCGCAGAATCGGTATCGGCAAAGACTTCATTCATGCAGATATCGATAAAACCAAACCAAACAATCTCTGGCTTTACGAGGTATGATAATGCTTCCAATAAATACAGCTACTGCAATCTCAATCCTTAATCTCAACTCAGATGACAGGATCATTGCAACCTTTGAACAGCATGCTCCGAAAGCAGTTCTGCTGCTAAAACGCATCACCGATGAAGATATCTGGAATGATCTACAAGCTGAGCTGGCTGATGAAGATACTCAAAACTCCTTCAAGTTTGCTTATAGTTACTACTTACTTGTATCTGCAGTTGAGTTTCTGAACCTGAAGACTCTGGGTGAAGGCATTATCAAATCCACTGGCATCGATCAACAATCCACTGAACTACTCACCGGAAGCGAGATTAAATCATTCAAGAAGAATTTGGAAATCCAAGCTTTAGAGCTTATCTCCGAGTATCTCAATGAAGTAGGTTTTGATCGCTTAAAAGAGCTGAAAACCGGAAAATCCAAAATCAACCAAACCGGAATCAAGATAGCAGTAATATGACTGGCATCGATAAAGAAATCCTAAGAGCAATCTTCAAAGCAATCGAAAGCAGACTGCATCGCATTGGCAGTGTTATTGAAGGTGAAGCTCGAAGATTGATACTGGAACGCGATATCAAAGACAAAGGCGATTTCTTGCAGAATAGCGGATACGCAGTGCAATTCAATAATGCATCCATCGATCTGACTGTGGGATCTAATGTTCCTCATGAACAGTATGTCTTAGGTGGCAAAGTGCCTTCCTGGACTCCCATCGAACCACTCAAAGCTTGGGTAGAACGCAAAGGTCTGGCATGGGTAGATAAGAAAACCGGAAAGCAGCTTTCAGTCGAGCAAATTGCATATATGATCCAAGCTAAAATCAAACGAGAAGGTATTCCTGAACGCAACGTATTTGCAGAAGTGATCAAGAATAAACAGCAGTGGATCTATAATCAGTTAGACAGCATCGAGGTGGTTCTATGACCTTCACTGAGAAAAGACAAAAGATCATCACTGCTCTTGAAAGCTCTGGAATAATAACAGAAAACATATCCTTCAAAAAGGATGATATCCCCAGAGAATTCCCTGCCGCAATAGTTACTCTTCAAGGCGAGAAAGGCATTAAACCTACTTCAAAAAGATTTGTTGAGATTGATTATGATATCGCTGTCTTTCTGATTGTTGATGTAAATAAATCATCTGATCCAGATTCGGACATTCTGGATTTAACAAATACCTTTAAATCACAATATCGAGCTATTCTCGGTAATGATATCCCTAAGATCGATTACTATCCGGCACGAGCTGACTCTGGCAGAAAAGTTCGCATTGCCAAGGTCTATACGGTGGCAGAATGAGAGTGCAGAAGATAGGCGGATATCAGATCGGGATAGTAGATACAGCAGAACTGCTATCCAAAAACTATGCTAATAAAGCTGTAAATCTGGATTCATATAAATGGATCGGGAAACAAAGGATTAGTAAATCTGCAGAAAAGAAGAAAGTAGTCTCTGCTCCTTATTCGATGGGTAACCTTCTTAAACTGCTGGAGAAGGATGAATACCATTCTGGCTGTATTGAAGCTAAGATCAATACCTGTCTCATGCAGGTTGAAGTTAAGAACTCCTCTCTCAAGAAATGGCTGCTTGAAGCTGAATATCCGGGCAATGATGATATCACACTTTCACTCAATGAATTCCTCAAATACTTCCTTGCTTGTGGTAATGGATTTCTTTTGAAGATGCGCAACACTTCAAACCAATGGGTAGGTTTGGAAAGACTGCTGCCAACAGAAACTCAGATCGTAGAAAACTATGACGAGTTCGGTTTCTTCAAACCAGACTTTATCCAAGTAAAAAACGGCAAGAAAAAGCTCTTTTCCGGAGACGATGTTATCCATCTGAAGAACCCTACGCATAAGAGTAATGCATGGGGATTGGCTTGTCTACCTGTTGCCATTAATATCGAGATATTAGAGCAAATCAAAACCTTTGATTATAACAACTTCGTAAATGGTCTGCTGGTTGATTACTTCATGATCGTAGAAGGCGGAAGCCTGAAAGATGATGTGGTTGAAGATGCAGAAGGCAATGAAGTTTTAAAAGATGCTTTTACTGTAATTGAAGAAACCCTGCAAGCAGCTAAAGGCAATAATAAATCGCATACAACAGTACTAATCGAGACTGAAAATAAAGATGCTAAAATCAGATTAGAACCACTGCGTCAGCAGGAACGAGATGGTGGATTTATATCTCTGAAGAAAGATCTTCGGGAAGGGATATTTGCTTATCACAGAGTTCCGGCAAGGATCGTATCTCAACTGATTCCAGGACAACTGGGTGGAGATAACAAATCCGATATGCAGATGTTCTATCATTTCGTGATCAAACCGCTGCAGCACCGCTTGGGTCAGGTTTTAGCTCAAGAGTTCAATAAAGAGTTTAATTGGAAATTAACTGCGTCAGACTTCGATTTTGGCGATCTTACCACCATCTTCGAAACTGATGATGAGAAGCTATTTAAAACCAACAGAAATAACTAAGGAGGAAAAGTTGAAATTCAGAAAAATCCTGAAAAAAGGCGAGCTTCGAAATGTCGAGGTGGATCTGGTTTCGTTGTTGTTTGATGATATGACTCCGGCAAACCAGAAAGGCTTCATTGTGAAGTCTGCCAACGGCAGAAGCTTTGTAGTAAAAGGCTCATCTCAGAAATTCAAATCTGAGACAGTAGGAACAGAAGGAAAGCTCTATGTAACACTAATGGAGCCAGAGGTAAAAGATGCACAAGGTGATTTCTACAACAAAGCGGAAATCGAAAAAGCCTGTGAGTATTTCAGTAAACATGGCATGGTTGGCAAGAATGACATCAACCATAATAACTATCCAGTGGAAGACTTCTTTGTCTCTCAGAACTACATTCTCAAAACTAAAGATGAAGCTCATTTCCCAGATACGAAAGTGGGAAGCTGGGTGCAGGTTCTCAAATGTGAAAACCTGAAGTCACCACTCTGGAAGAAGATCGAAAAAGGTGAATTCAATGGTGTTTCAATCTATGGTAGAGCTGATGATCTGGGAGCAGCAGAAGAAACCCTAAAAGCTATCCGCAAAGAGCTGGCAAACCTGAAAGACCTGCAGAAATCTATGAAAGATACAGGTAGAAAATCTGAACTGGAATCTGCAGTAACAGAGCTGGAAACAAAGCTATCTCAACTTGAATCTGGTCTGGGAGATGATGTACTTCGTGAAGCTGTAAAAAGCATCGAGAAGTCTTTGAGCAATTTGTCCATCACAATGAACAAAGCTATCTCTAAATCCATTCAGGGAGAACCTGGAGAGGATGACTCAGACAGAGAAGTATTCATCAATGGTGATAAGGTTATCGTTAAAGCCGCTCATCGTGAGATCTACAAAGGCATTGCTGATGTAGATTCCGGTAAAGCAATGAATATCCTGACTCCCAACAATACTTCACTTTTCATCGATGAAGTGATCGGATCTAAACCATCCGATACTCTGGCAGATGTTTCTGTCATTCCACTTCTGAAAGATGAAAAGATTGATGTTGGGTTAGTTGAAGATTTGATCTTCAAAAACAGTCTGGATGGTGCTCTTACAGCACAGGATGTGGGAACTGCAGATCTGGATTGCCCGACAGGTATTCTCAATGCCGAGTTTACTCTCGGTCGAGATGTAGTTGAGTTCTATAAAGACAAATATGGCGAAGATGCCTTTGGAGCTTATGTAGAACAGCACATTGCCAAAAAGGCTGAAAAAGCGATTCGCCTGCTTCTGTTCAGAGGTGACAGAGCATCTGCAACTGCCAAACTGAAAGCGCTGAACGGTGTGATCAAACTGGCTACCGATGGAACCGACATCACAGATATCAGCCCAACCACTTATGAGCAGTGGACAGAGAGATTTGAACAGACTCTGCTTCTCTTTTCTGATGAGATGCTGGAAGAGCAGGAGAACTTCAAAATCTATGTTTCCCATAAAGACCTGATCCGCATTCGAACTGAGCTGGGACAGAGAGAAACCAATAAAGGTGATAAACTGCTTCTGGAAGGTGGTAAAGTATCATTCTCCGGAATTCCTGTAAAAGCACGTCTTATGCCTGATAACTACATCGTAGCAGGTCTGACCAAATTTATAATCATCGGCTATCGTACGGATGCTGAACTGAAAGTTGAACATCACGGCTCTGACTGGAAATACCACTGGTATATCAGGATCAGACCGGGTATAACCTACGTTCCCAATTTCGTGAAAATATTCCATCTCACTGATGTTTAATAAAACAAGGAGGTAAAACATGTGGAAATGGATACTAAAACAAGCTGTTAAAGCATTGGCAGAACCGATTGTTGATGCGATCATTGCTGCGCTGGAAAACTTAGCTGCAAAAACCAGCAACACCATCGATGATGCTTTTGTAGAAAAGTTCAAAGAGTTCAAAGAAGCCATTGTCGGCTGGATTCTTTCTCACTGCGATAATATCGTTAAAGCAGCTTAAGGAGAAAGCCAATGCCAGTACAGAAACCAACACTTCCTGCTGGTCTTAGTTCAGGAGATCTTGCCGATCTCCTAAACCAGATCGGTAAGGTAGATGTCTATAACATATATGCCGGAGTAGGCAGTTTAACTACTGCAGAAATAGCATCTATATTTGAATCTCAGGCAGCAATCAATACAGAACTGGATACCAACTTTGAAGAGATCGGAGAACTTTCTGAAAAGCCTTTCAAAGCTGAATCAAAAGCTGAGAAACTGAAGACTCGTCACTACCAGTTAGAAGGTAAGAGAACCAATGTGATTACTGTCACTATTGTTGGTATTTCCGAAGCCAAAAAGAACTGGCTGGAAGACCAGAGTGCTGGAATGACTCAGCTTACCTTCATAGCTCTATCAAAAGATAAAACACAAGCTATTCTGATTAATGGCTGTCGCTGGACAGTGGATTGGAGTGGTGAAGCTGACGGTCTTTATACTCAGGAAGTTACAACCGAGTTTATCGGTAAAACCTCTGAGAAAGTAGTATTCTTCAACCAGATACCTGAAACAACCGGAGTATAGATGGATCGTGAAATAGAGAAGAAGATTTGCGATGTTCATAAAGAGATCTATGGCAATGGGGATTCAGCTAAGTCTATGGTCAGCAGGATAGTAAAGCTGGAAACCACTATCAAAGTTCTGACTTCGATCTCTGTTAGTCAGTTTTTGCTTTTGGTCGGTATCGCAATGAAGATGTTTTTTGGAGTGTAATCATGAACCTTACATACTCAAAACTTAGAAAAGTACTCTCACTATTCCTGAAGAATCCAATCCTGCGAGATGGCATAAAAGAACTGATAGAAGGCAAAGAGCAAGAACTGGATGAACTTGGTTTTCTGGATCTCTTGGATAAATCTCAAGTGGATGTTGAGCTACTGGAAATCCTGACAGAGAAGAAAGCATCCGATATTCCGGCAGAAGATGCCATTGGAGTGTTTGCAGATTTTTTTTGCTCTATCAAAGCCAGTTGGCAGAAGTTGAAGCCACTGCTTTCCGGTTTAGGATTAAAGGTAGAAACAGAGCTGATTTCCACCTCGAAAGGTTAGAGATGGCACTGCGTAATATGGGATTTAATCAAATGGACTTTCAGAAAATGACACTTCCGGAGCTGTATCTCCGCTACTGCCTTCAAGCTGAAAATATTAAGGAAAAATAATGAATAGTATAATTGCATGGATCGGTGGGAAAAGGCTTCTTAGAAAGAAGCTGGCAACACTGATACCTAAAGACATCAGAGGATACATCGAGCCTTTCGGTGGCGCAGGCTGGCTACTGTTTCTCAAAGAGAAATGGGCAAAACTGGAAGTTTATAATGATCTGGACAGCAGACTAACAAATCTATTCCTGCAGGTTAAATATCATCCTGAAGCTCTGCAGAAGGAATTTGATTGCTTGATCGGGAGCAGAGATATGTTTGAGTTATTCAAAGCCAATGATGGTCTTACAGAGATTCAGAAAGCAGCTCGTTTCATGTATCTGATCTCCAGAAGCTTTGGATCTAAAGGTGGAACCTTCGCCACAGCTAAAACTCAAGGTCATGCCAGTCTGGAGAACAAAATCAATCGCATAGAAGCTTTATCTAAAAGGTTGGATGGAGTTATAATCGAGAACCTGAGCTTTGAGAAGCTGATAGCAAGATACGATACAAAGGATAACTTCATCTATTGCGATCCCCCATACATGAACGGCTTTAAGTATGACAATTCTTTGAATTTCGATCATCAGAAGCTGCATGATGTGCTGAAGAAGATCAAAGGCAGATTCCTGCTTTCTTATGATGATTGCCCGGAAGCCAGAGAAATGTATAAGAAATACAATATCATAGCTGTCAGCAGAGTGAAAGGGATAAACCGCAAGACTGGGGAAAGCTATTACAAGGAGATTATAATATCAAACTATGAGGTAAAAGATGTATAGAACAGCAGAATTTGTAACTCCCAAACATCCCGATAAGCTGTGTGATCAGGTTTCCGATGCTATCTTAGATATATGCTTGAAAGATGATTCTAATTCCAGAGTGGCAGTTGAAACGATGGGTGGGCATGGTCTGGTTTACGTTACTGGAGAGATCACCACAAAGGCAACTCCGGATATCAGAAAAGCTGTTAAATCAGTGGTTGGTAATGATATCAGTATCCAGCTCAATATCGTAAAGCAAAGCGAGCATATTGCTGGTGGTGTTGATACAGGTGGAGCTGGTGATCAAGGTATCATGATCGGTTATGCTTGTAATGAGAATCCGGCATTGATTCCACAGGAAGCATTCCTGGCTCGTAGCCTATGTCGGTACATCTACAAGGAATTTCCGGTAGATGGTAAAACGCAGATCACACTCAAGGATAACAAGATCATCGGTATAGTAGCCAGCTTTGTTAACACCAAGAAAGCTGATCTGAAAAACCTGATCATCGATTGGGCAGTTTCCTTGAAGCTGGATATTGAGAATTCAATCATTTATGCAAATCCTGCTGGTGATTGGAGCAATGGTGGCTTTGAAGCTGATACCGGACTTACAGGCAGGAAGCTGGCAGTTGATAACTACGGACCCCGTATTCCACTGGGGGGAGGAGCATTCTCCGGTAAAGATGCTACAAAAGTTGATCGATCTGCAGCTTATATGGCTCGCAAAATCGCTGTTGATTACCTGCGTAAATTCAATGCTGATGAAGTATTTGTTAGACTTGCTTATGCTATTGGAATTGCCTATCCGATGGAAGCTACAGCTATTGTTGACGGCAAAGAATTTCCGGTTTCAGGATATAATCTGACTCCCAAGGGGATCATCGAATATCTGGATCTAAACAAACCAATTTACCAAGAAACTGCCAAGTGGGGACACTTCGGTAATGGATTTAACTGGGACAGATAATGAATAGCATCATCGGCTGGGTAGGTGGCAAACGATTGCTGAGAAAAGTGATAGTTCCCCTTATCCCAAAACACAACACTTACTGTGAACCCTTTGGAGGTGCAGCTTGGATCCTGTTTGGTAAGAGTGAGGATCATAAAGTCTGGCAAGTATCCAAGAAGCATAAATATCGGGAAGTATTGAACGATATAAATGGTGAATTGATCAATTTCTGGAGACATGTAAAATACCATCCCGATGCCTTTAAAACAGAGGTTGAGCAGTTTATGGCTTCCAGAGAATTATTCACTGAATTCCTTAATATGAAGCCGAGAACAGATTTTGAAAGAGCAATGGTTTTCTACTATAAACTGGCATGCTCTTTCGGTAGTTTATCCAAGACATTCGCTGTTCGCGGTCACAGATCAATGCTGCCGATTCGTAATGGGGATAAACTCCAACAGGCAGCCGACAGACTTAAAGATGTGGTGATCGAGAAACTCAGCTTTGATGCTGTTATTAACAAGTATGACAATCCCCGAAGCTTCTTTTATATCGATCCACCATACTATGAGCATGAGAACCTTTATGAAAGGGATCTCGCTGACTGCTTTGATGAGCATGAGGAACTGAACCAGCTTCTCAAATCAATCAAAGGTAAATGGCTGCTTTCTTACAATGACCATCCATACATACGAAAGCTTTATAAAGATTTTCTAATAGAGAATGTGGAAACTCTCTACTCACTTTCAGGTGCTTCTAAACCTAAAACGGAAATAATAATAAGGAATTATTAGTGAATTACTTCAGTGACTTTGATTTTTACAGAATCTCCATATACCTCTTTCAATTTATCTTCGATAATTTTTTTAAGAGTATCACTGCTTGCGAAATTAATCGCTACAACGGCAGTATCTCTACCAAGCAGTTCTTCTTTGAATGTAGCTTGTCTGTCAGAAGATATTTTAATAGTTTCTGTTTCAATCTGAATGAGTTTTCTGTAAAAGTGAAGGCTAAGAGTTTTTTCCGAATGATCAAGGCTTCTAACGATAACTTTTATAAAATCAGTGTCGTTATTCTGAGAAACATGAACATCAAAAATATTAGTTTTACCCATAGTTATAGTACCCCCCTTAGTAATAGTATCAGCAACCAATTAACGCATTATTGTCAAGGTTAATGAGTAACAATAATGGCTTCGCTTAAGTTCAGGATCATCATTGAGAATGGAGATGCCAAAGGTGCTGTAGCTGATGTAGAAGGTCAGGTAGATAACCTCAAGGTAAAAGCAGAGACTCCTTCCAATATAAGGATGGATGCTCAAACTGCGCTGGCTACCATTCGTGATGTGATGATCAATCTGCAGTCATTAAAGACTGTGGTCGATGGAGTTATCGGTAAAGCCAATGACTTTCTAAACGCATCACTAAAACAAAAACAAGCAGTTACACTGGTCAATATCGCATTTAAAGATCAGGCATCAGAAATCAGAGCTTTAGCAACAGGTCTTCAAGCTATCACTAATCATGGTGATGAAGAACTGCTGCCACTGATGGCAAAACTGGCTCAGACCTATAAACTCACCACATCTGAAGTAAAACAGCTTTCTCCGCTTCTAATTGATTTTGCCGAAGCCAATGCATCAACCGGAATGACCATATCTTCTGCCTTTGATCTGATGGGCAGGGCTATCAACGGTAATACTTCTATGCTGGGCAGATATGGTATTGAGCTTGATAAAACCAGATTAGCTCAGGAAGGTGTGAGTTATCTGGTTGAGAAGCTTTCCAAAGATTATGGTGGAGTGTCCTCTGCTCTGGCAGATCTGAGACTGCAGAACCAAAACACATGGGGAGATATTAAAGAGCAGATTGGAGATATGCTGAATGTGCTGATCACACCATTATTGAAAGGTGTTAAATCTTTGTTCGAATGGTATAATAAACTCACTCCCACAGTTAAAGGTTTTGTGACAGGATTGGCAATTGCTATTCCGATCATCGGAGCTGTGACTACCGCAATCACTATTCTCACTACAGCAATAATTGCCCTTAAAACGGCAATAAATCCTGTTGTGGGCATTATCTCTCTGGTAGTGGGAGGATTAACCGCTGCCGGCTTTGCCTTCGCTGCTTCCGCAGTGGAAACCAATAATGCCGAAGATGCTCTGGCTCGTTATAAAAGACAGGCTCAGGATGCTAAAACCAAGATGGATGATCTGATCGCCAATATGACCGATTTTAATGAGCTGATCAGGATAAGCAGGAAGGAAGTAGAGTCTCTCAGCTATGAAGAAGCCAAACGTCAATATGAGGAGATCGGGGAAGCTATCCTTGCAGCCAGAAAGAAGTATGATGAAGCTTTGGATGCTCATGATGACGATGCTTCATGGGCAGCTTTTGAAGAAGAACGGAATCTGATGGTACTTGAGATTGCTCTAAGAAAGAAACTTTTTGATGATGATATGAAGGCGATTGAGGAATACCATTCCGGCAAGCTTCGCATTGAAAAAGAGAATACTTACGAGGGAATCAGACTGCTCCGGTTCAGAGTTGATAATGCTCAAAAAGCCTATGAGGATATCAAAGAAATTAACGGTGCTACCATCAAAGATAAACTGGCAGCATATCAGAAATGGCAGTCTCTGGAAAAACAGTTATCCGATGCGATTCAATCAGAAACCGATAAACGAATAGCAATAGAAAATCAATATTCCCTGTTGGCAATTGAAGATGCTCTGGAACGCAGAATTGCTCAACTCGATGCAGAAAAAGAAGCGGAACTCAAGCGAGCAGAAACTCTCAAAGTCAGTGAAGAAACACTCCAAAATATCAGAACATTCTATGCCAATGAAGAGAAACGGGTCAGGCAGGAATACCAACAGCAGAAAGAGACTGAAGCTCAGGAAGAAGAAGCACGAACTCGCCAGCATGAACAGGAATTGGAAGCGATTCGGGATGAGTTTCATTCCAGGTCTGAAGAATATGCGCTCAAAACTTATGATTCAGAGATGGCAGCTATTGAATCCTACTATGATCGCAAAAGAGCAAAACTGATTGAAGCTGGATTTACAGAGGAGCAGATAACCGAGCAGATCGAAGCAGCTAAAGAAAGGATTAGAGAAACCTACCAGCAGAAGGCTGTTCAAGGCTTCTCCGGTATGTTCGGCAATATTGCCAAAGCAGCGCAGGCATTCGGCAAGAAAGGTTTTCAGATCTGGAAAGCGATGTCAATGGCACAAGCTCTGGTGGATACCTATTCATCGGCAACAGCAGCTTACAAAGCGATGGTTGGTCTTCCGGTCATTGGACCGGGACTGGCTATCGCAGCAGCAGCGGCAGCTATGGCTGCAGGTATGGCAAACGTGGCAATGATAGGAAAACAGAAATATCAGGAAGCAGCCAAAGGCGGTCTCATGAAAGGACCTTCTCACTCTGATGGTGGTTTCCTTATTAATATGGAAGGTGATGAGTATATTACTCGTAAGAATAGAGTAAAAGAGCTGGGAGCTAAGTTCTTTGATTTTATCAATTATGCTCCTCTTGATCATGTGAGAAAGATAATCGGTGGAGCTTTAATACCAAGCATCCCGATGGTTTCAACTCCGGTATTCAGCTATGCTTCTGGTGGTAGTGTTGGCAATGGTGGTGGATTGAATCTACTTATTAATAAGGTCGAAGATCTGATTTCAGAAAACAAGCTTCTACATAAGACTCTGCAGAATAAGAAACTCACCGTGCATAACCATATCTCTGCCAATGATATTATCGATAAAGCTGACTCGGTTTTACTCAATGAGAAATCCGAAGAAGGCAATCTGATTCGGAGTGAGTTATGATCTATCGAATTGATTTCATTGATAATACCAACTTCACTGTTCAGCACAGTTTATCCCTTGCTGACGGCTTAGATAAGATTAAAATAAATGCTGATAAAATTGCCGGTACATCCTATTTTGCTAAAGAGCCGAGAAGGATTGAGTTTGAATGCTTTAAAGATACATGGATTGAAGAATATATCCTTTCCGGAGATTATGAATTGGATCGCTATGTTTCCCAGTTCTTCATCAGGTTATACGAGAATGATATATTAGTTTTTCATGGCATTATTGATACTTCTTTTGTAAGCTATAATGCTAAAACTGAAGTTGTAAATTTTACCTGCTACGATTATCTGAAGCTGATCTCTAAATGCTCTGAAATTAAGATGATCTATGCTCTTGTTCAAGGTTATCATCCAGGATACTGTTTTGGCTATATGATGCAGGGAGTAGAGATTTTATTGGGGGTCACTTTGAGTCATATCTGGGGATCAGGATGGACACCACTAAATATCCAGAAAACAGCATTGCAAATCCTTTCATTCGAATGGAGAAACATAATCTCTTCTTTTGATAGCTGGAATGGAGAGTTGATAATTGAAGCAGGTTTTCTCACTTATAACATGCACGTTCCGGAGTTCAGGTTATTGATTTATAAAGATCATCATCAATGGGAACATCGTCAAATTAAGGTCTATGGTAGAAGATATCGAATCTACAATCACATCTGCTTTTATCAGATTACAG
>Ga0334900_1001116_pt1 | contig 31560 bp, 25 predicted proteins | sample GraSluR3_MG_2_FD_207231 | JGI IMG/M metagenome (GOLD analysis project Ga0334900, IMG submission 207231) | Sludge microbial communities from methane-producing bioreactor in Wageningen University, Netherlands - Granular Sludge_31_08-R3 | ecosystem: Engineered > Bioreactor > Anaerobic >... | reverse complement strand
CGATGACGGCGACCTTTTTCCCGGTTTCGGGCTTGATATCCGGGATAGTCTTTTTTCCGTTGGCGTCCGCCCAGTCCGCCACGAAACGTTCGATGCGGCCGATGGAGACCGCCAGGTCCACGTCTTTGAGGGATTTGCCCACGGTACAGGGCAGCTGGCACTGGACCTCCTGGGGGCAGACCCGGCCGCAGATGGCGGGCAGCAGGCTGGTACGCTTGATTATGGAGAGGGACTTCTCGTAGTCGCCTTCGGCGGCGGCCTTGATGAAGCCGGGTATATCGATCTGTACCGGACAGCCGGAGATGCAGGGGGCGGTTTTACACTGGAGGCAGCGTTCGGCCTCGATTTTGACCTGCTCCTCGAAGTAGCCCAGGGCCACCTCGTTCATGTTTGTTTTCCTGACTTCCGGGTCCTGGGAGGGCATCTCCTGCCGTGGCAGGGAGAGCCGGTCTTTGGGCTTGAGCTCCTTTCCTTCCAGTTCCTTGACGGTTGTTATGGCTTCCTCGTGCAGTTTGTCGGCGGGTATGTAGCTCATTCCTTATCCAGTCCTCGTTCCTTGATTTCAAGTTCCAGGTGACACTGTTCGTGATCCAGGCTTTCCTGCTCCTTGTAGGAGCCAAGACGGAGCATCATGTTGTCGAAGTCGACCTTGTGGCCGTCGAACTCGGGGCCGTCGACGCAGACGAACTTGGTCTCCCCGCCGACGGTTACCCGGCAGCCGCCGCACATTCCGGTGCCGTCTACCATGATGGTGTTCAGGCTGACCACGGTGTGGACGTCATAGGGCCGGGTGGTTTCGGCGCAGAATTTCATCATGACCGGAGGTCCGATGGCGACAGCCATGTCGGGTTTCGGATCCCGCTCGCAGATCTCCTTCAGGGGGACAGTAACCAGGTCTTTGCGGCCGTAGCTGCCGTCGTCGGTACAGATAATCAGCTCATCGGCGATCTTTTTCATCTCATCTTCCATTATGATGAGGTCCCTGTTTCTGGCACCCATGATGATGATTACCCTGTTGCCAGCAGCCTTCAGGGCCTGGGCAATGGGATGCATGGGAGCGACGCCGATACCGCCGCCCACGCAGACGACGGTGCCGAAGTTATCGATATGGGTGGGGTGCCCCAGGGGTCCCAGTACGTTGGCGATATGGTCGCCGACTTCGAGGTCCGCCAGAAGATGGGTGGTGCGTCCGACTGTCTGAAAGATTATGGTTACGCTGCCCTCGTCCGGGTCTGCATCGGCGATGGTAAGGGGAATGCGTTCGCCGAACTCGGTGTCGAGCTGAAGTATGATAAACTGACCCGCCTTGCGCTCCCGGGCGATATGGGGGGCTTCGAACTTCATCCGGAAGACTTCCTCGGACAGCTGCTCCTTGGCAAGTATCTTTTTCATTGTACCTTGGCCAGGGCCCATTCGAAGGCTTCCTGGAGCATTTCCTGGGGCGGCTGCTTGATATACCCGCCGTCAATCATCATTCTGGTCAGCTCCCGGGCTTCCCGGATGTCCTTTTCTGCAGTTGAATAGATCTCTTCCCGGCTCAGACTCAGACGGGCGAGTCCCTCTTTCATTGCCTGAAGGGCAACGTCCGCAGCTTCGTGGGGAAAGACCCCGGTCTCATCCATGGTGGCGATTATGTTGTCCGGGCCGATGCCCCGTTTTTCGGCGAAGTTCGCCAGGGATTCGGCCGCCGCGATAGCCATGCCGTCGGAGATTTTCCTGGCCCGTACAAGCAGGGCCCCTTTCAGAATCCCCGGGAAACCCACCGAGTTGTTCACCTGGTTGGGGAAATCTCCCCGGCCGGTGGCGACGATAAAGGCACCCGCTTCTTTAGCTGCATAGGGATAAATCTCCGGGACGGGGTTGGCGCAGGCGAATACAATTGATTTCGGGGCCATACTCCTGATCCATTCGGGCTTGACCGTATCCGGACCGGGTTTTGAAAGAGCGATAAGAACATCTGCGCCCTTGATGGCCTCTTCCACGGTGGGGACGTTTCCCGGGTTGGTTCCTGTGCACAGATCCCATTTCCGGTAGAAGCGGGAATCAGCCTGTATGTCCTCCCGACCGGCATGGAGGGAACCTTTGGAATCGAAGATAATCATATTCTCCGGGTTTCCGCCGGCTTTGATTATGATGCGGGCAATGGTGGCGTTGGATGCACCGGCGCCCAGCATTACAATCCTGACATTCTCCAGCTTCTTGTCCGCGACCTTCAGGGCGTTGATCAGGCCTGCCAGGGTCACGCAGGCTGTTCCCTGAGCATCGTCGTGCCAGACCGGTATCTCGCACTCCTCCCTGAGGGTGTCCAGCACCTTGTAACAATTGGGTTGGGAGATATCTTCCAGATTGACGGCACCAAAGGAGGGCTGCAGGCGCTTAACAAACTCGATAATGGCGTCGGGATCGTGCTCTCCCTGTCGGTTGCGGCTGTCCATGCAGACGGCGGTGGCGTCGATTCCACCGAGGTACTTCATCAGGAAGGCCTTGCCTTCCATGACTCCGAGCCCCCCCGGGGGTGTACAGTTACCGTCTCCCAGGACCCGAGTCGAGTCACTGACTACTGCCACCATGTTGCCCCGATTGGAGAGTTCATAGGACGATTCGTTGTTGTCCCGTATGGAGGTTGAAATCTGTGATACTCCGGGGGTGTACCAGACGTTGAACCAGTTGAATCCGAAGACCCCCGCTTTAGGAAGGGTCTGCATTTTTCCCCCGTAAAAGCGGTGAGAAGACTCCGCCAGTTTTTTCAGGAAGAGGGTCTTGGCAGCCGCGGTTTGCGCCTGGTCCAGGGTTTTGGAAAAAAGTTCATCAAGATTATCAAGGCTTAAAGAAATCTCGTTCATCTGTTTGTCCTTTTACAAGCTGTTTAATATATCAGGCAGGAAGGTAATGATATTCGGTACCATGGTAAGAAGAACCAGGCACACGAGAAGTCCTGCCAGGTAGGGGAATACCGCGCGCATGACCCGTTCCAGGGGGACCTTTGTAATGGCGCTGGCGACAAAGAGATCCAGTCCCACAGGCGGGGTAATACAGCCGATCGCCAGATTGACCACCATCAAAACCCCGAAGAAAAGGGGGTCGATACCAAGTTGCAGAGCTACAGGCAGGAAGATGGGTGTAAGGATGATGACCGCCGCAGAGGCATTTACCAGGGTTCCGATTATAAGCAGCAGAACGTTCATGGCCATCAGGAATATCACCGGAGAATCCGTGACGGAGACGATAAAATGTCCCAGACGGTGGGGGATCTCCATGTTTGTTAAAAGCCAGCCGAACATCTTGGCGGCTCCCACAATGAACATGATGAGGGTGGTACTTATAACTGCGTTAAACAGAATCCTCGGAAAATCCTTCAGCGTGAGCTCCTTGTAGATAAACATACCGACTATGATTCCGTAGACTGCGGCAACTGCGGCGGCTTCAGTAGGGGTAAAGATCCCGCCGTATATTCCACCGATGATGATGACCGGAGTCATAAGGGCAAAGAAAGAGTCCTTGAAGGAGAGGACCACCTGTTTCGGGGAGAATTTCCCCTCGGGCTGCAAACCCTTCTTTTTTGCCAGGAAGAAACTGATCAGGCACATGCTTATTCCCATCAGGATCCCCGGGGCAAATCCACCGACAAAAAGATCGCCGATGGAGGTTCCTGCAATTACCCCGTATACAACAAGGGTGATGGAGGGGGGAATGACGATGCCGACGGTACCGCCTGCGGCGACGACACCGGTTGCCCATTCGCGGTCGTAGCCCTTCTTTTCCATCTCATCCACCATGGTGGATCCGATGGCGGCGGTGGTCGCCGCGGAAGAGCCGGATATGGCGGCGAAGAACATGCCGGCCACAGCTACGACCTGGGCCAGCCCTCCGGTCAGCCACCCTACCAGGGCAGACGCAAAGTTGACCAGACGCTTGGTCACCCCTCCGGCGGACATGAATGCCCCGGCGAGCATGAAAAAGGGCACCGCCATAAATGAGAAGGAGTCGATTCCACCGTACATCTGCTGTGGAATCAGGACCAGGGGAAGGTCAAGAAAGCCGACCAGGACTATCGCCGCCGACAGGGCCAGGGAGAAGGCAACGGGTACCCCCAGGAAGGTCAGAACGAGAAACGATCCGAGTAATAAAGCCTCCATTATCAGGCCTCCTTTCCGCGGGCATTCCTGTTTTCTGCAAACAGGACCAGTGAATCCCTGATCAGATAGAGCAGCATCAGCACCCCGCTGACGGGAATAATTGCATAGACGATTCCCATGGGCAGGTTGAGTGCCGGTGCGGTCTGGAACATCATGGTTCTGGTCATTTTTGATCCCTGTACAATAAGCAGAAGAATGAATACGAGACTCGCGAGTTTTATGAAGATTTGTAAATAAAATCCGCTCAGTTTCCCGGATAGCATGTCCGGAAGAAGCTGAACTGCCATATGTCCTTTGTCCCCGATAATCAGGGCGGACCCGATAAAGACAACCCAGACAAAGAGAAACCTCGACAGTTCTTCAGACCAGTCGAAGGTGTAGCCGAAGATGTAGCGGGATATGACCTGGAAAAAAATGATTACCAGCATCAGGGCAATGGCGGCTATGGAGATGAAATATAACAGTTTTCTCAGGGCGAAGAATAATCTTTCCATTGTTTTTCCTGTAAAAGGTCCCGGGACCTTTTATCAGTCCCGGGAAGAGTGAGGGCGTATTCCTATTTTATTGCCTGGACGGCATCGATGTTGGCCTGTCCTACCATTTTGCCAAACTCGGCGTACACCGGGTTCGTTGCATCTACAAAGGGTTGCCGGTCTACTTCACTTACCTTCATCTTGCCGGTGGCGATGATCTTGTCCCAGAATTCGTTGTCCTGGTCGGTAGAAAGCTGGCGCTGCCAGGCAATGGCTTCTTTTGCGGATTCAACGATAATATCCTGAGCATCTACGGGAAGCTTCTTCCAGGTAGCCATGGAGATCAGGACAGGTTCCGGGGCGTAGGCATGGGCAGTTTTTGAGGCGTACTGCTGAACTTCAAAGAAACGACTTGTCCAGATATGGGCGCTCGGGTTTTCCTGACCGTCAACAACGCCCTGCTGCATGGCGGAATAGAGCTCGCCGAAGGCCATGGGAGTCGGGGACGCCCCGAGGGATTTCATCATGGCGATGTAGATCTTGTTGGTCATGACCCGGATTTTGAGACCCTTCATGTCGGCGGGGGAGGTAACCTCGCGACGGTCGTTGGTCAGGTGGCGGATGCCGTTTTCCATGTAGCCCAACAACTTGATTCCGTTTTTTTCGAGCTCTTCTCCCAGTTTCATCCCAACGGTATCGAGGGACTTGTAGGCATGGTCCCGGTCCCTGAAGAGAAAAGGCATATCAAAGAGGGATATCTGCGGTTGAAACTGGCCCAGAACAGCGGTTCCCACCAGTGCCATGTCGATGGAACCATAGGTTATTCCTTCAATCAGTTCCTTTTGTCCCCCCAGTTGGGAAGAAGGAAATACCTTGACCTCGATCATTCCCCCGGATTTTTCCGCTACCAACCGGGCGAACTCATCGGCGCCCATTGCATAGGGATGGGAAGGATCGGCGATGTGGCCCAGTTTGATTACGATTTCTTCGGTAATTTCTCCCGAAGCGTTGCCGGATTCCTGTTTTCCTTCCGCTGCCAGCGAAAAGACAAGTCCGAACAGTAGAAGAGCGATAATACCTGATCGTGCAAAGATTTTCATACAAGCCTCCTTGGATTGATTGAATCCATGCTCTCATGCCCAGGAAGGCCAGTAAACAAATTGTACATATCTATGGTTTATTTCTTTTTGTTCTTTCTTTATCATGAGAAGAAAATATTGCTGCACTTCCGGAGGAGAATGGGACCATGAAATATGTATTATTCGCTTTTAACGGGGACCCGATCTGTTTTGTTCATGTAATGCTCAATGCCTTTGATATGCGGGAAAAAGGTCATGAGGTAAAAGTGGTTCTGGAAGGCAGCGCCGTCACAATTCCCAGGGCCATGACGGAACCGGGTGCGGCCTTTGCTCCCCTGTGGGAGAACCTGAAGAGTTCCGGAATGATCGATGTGGTCTGCAAAGCCTGTTCGGCCAAACTGGGAGTAACCAAGGAGGCAGAGGCCCAGGGGCTGCCCCTGGGGGGCGACATGAAGGGACATCCCTCCATGAGCGCCTATACCGATCAGGGGTATACGGTAATTACCTTCTAATCCAGATTCCTGGCTTTAATCCTTTCAAGAGCCCACAGGGTGTACTTGCGTACCCGCTTGTCGGGATCATTCTCCAGATCGGAGAGTATATCCGCACCCTCAGGGGTGTTCAGAAACTCCAGGGCCTTGGTCACCTCGACCCGGACATCCTCGTCGGGGTCCCTGGCTGCGAGAACGATGCCCCGGAAGGCCGCTCTGGTCCCTATGCGGGCCAGCAGGGCGGCAGCTTCGCGGCGTTCCTTCGGATCCCGTTTGGCCAGCCGCCGGATTATGCTTTCCACCCATCCGGTATCTTCCAGAATGTCGTAGATAAGGGGCAGCAGGGAAGGGATGTCTTCGTCCAGCAGGCTTACCAGGGATTCCTCACCCCTTCTGCGCATTCGCTTGAAAGCCTCGCTCATGGCTTCCCTGATTTTCGGCTCCGCGTCCTTGAAAACCTCTATCATGCGGGTAAGGCTGCGGGAATCATGCTTTTCCGCCAGGGCCTGTATGACCTCGTCCTTCAGTTCTCCTGTCATGTCCCTCAGTTTTTCCACCAGTACATCGACGCTGCCCCGGGTTTCCGAGAAGCTGAGTCCGGTTATGGCGGCCTTCTTGACGGTGGATACCTCGTTTTCGTCGAACAGGAGTTCCTTGAGGCGGTCCAGAACCCCTTCGCTGCCGTGGGAACCGAGGGCCCTGGCAACCTGAACCCGGACCCGTTCCACCGGGTCACGCAGCATCTCCACGGTACTGTTCAAAGCCCGCTGTTCCTGGTAGTCGTGGAGTGCCCAGACCGCTGCTATACGAACCTCCGGGTCGGCATCCTTGAGGGCCTTGCGGATGGGGGCGACAAAATCCTTGATTCCGGTAGCCGGCAGGGCTGCGATAAGGGATGCCCGCACATGGGCGTCATCGCTTTCCAGGATACCTTCAACCCGTTTGTTGAAAAGGTTCCCGCTGAAATTGGCAAGGATGGAGGTAAAGTACCGGGCTTCGTCCAGGGGAAGGATGGCCAGGTTTTCCAGGACATGCTGCAGGCAGTAGGGTTTCTTGAGTTGGGCCAGGAGTTTCAGGGCGTCGATACGCACCAGGTGGGGGTATTCTTCCCGCTCCGCTTTCAGGATAGCGATGATCTCTCCCTGGTAAAAACATTCGTTAAAATTGAGCAGGCTTTCACGCAGGAGATCCCGGTGCGGTACCTCGGGGTCCTTCAGCAGCCTGACAAGCAGGGGGGCGATCAGAAAGTCGCCGCTCTCCGGCAGGGCAGGGAGAATCCGATCCAGGAAAGCCGCCTTGTGGGACTGCTTTTCCAGCTCCCGGCATATCAGCTGGACCGCATCACAGGTTCCGCGCAGCTTTATTGCTTTCAAGGTTTCATCGTAGAGTCTCTTTTTATCGGAATGGCTCTTTTCTTCATCGCTGAGGGAAAATACTGCCTTTGCAAGGTTGTTGATCAGCTCTCTGGACCCGGTTTTCTGAAGCAGCTGAGCGGCTATAAGCAGGCTCGCCGGGTTGCTGCCGGAGGAGACGGCCTTGAGAAATCCGGTAATACCGACCTCCGCGGCCTTTGTCAGAAGTTTGTGGTTACGGTCCAGCAGTTCCCGGTCTCCCAGTTCAACCTGCTGGAAAAGACGGTCCAGGGTGCCGAGGCGATCCAGGAAGAAGGCCGCGCTCAGGCGCAGTTCGTTATTATCGTGGTCAAGAAAGGAGAGAGCGGTGTTTTCGTCCTGGGCGAATTCCGGATTCATCAAATCCAGGACATGAAAGGCCTGTACTTCGTTGAGTTTCCTGACATCCAGAACTTCCTTGTCCGCAAAGTCGAGATTGATCCTCTCCTTGGCTGCCCGGCGAACCTCGAATACCGGGTCTTCGGTAAACAGGCCTTTCAGAGCCTCGAAGAATTCGTCGTCCTTGTCGGTCTTTAATTCGGTGGCTACAGTCCTCCGTACAAGGGCATGACTGTCATGGAGGCAATCCCAGACGGCCCGCTGTGAACGGTCGTCATCATGGTGCAGAAGGATCTTTGCCGCGAAATATCTTGAAGCCCACTCGGGATCTCCGGTCATCTCCCGTATGTGGGGAATGTACTCTGCGAAGATTTCCAGTGCCTTTTGGCCGTCGAAATCCTCACCCTTTCCCGAGAGGGCAATGCGCCGCATGGCAAGAAGATCGCCGCTCTCCTTCAGCCAGTCCGTGAGGTATCGGGTTTTCCTGGGTTTGTCGAGAACCGCCAGAAACACGTAGAAAAGTCCTTCTTCCGGGATAAACTTGAGTACCCGCCGGATGTCGGATACCCGCTTTCTGCGCCGGACAAGATCTATCCATATTTTGCTGATTTCGAGATTTCTCAGCAGGCTGTCCCCGTACTTGTCCGCTCCGGCTTCGATCATCCGGGAACGTCTGATGAGGGTCCTGGAGTCGTATTTCTCCAGGATCAGGTGTTCGGCAGCCTCCTTGTCGACGGCGGCCTTTTCCAGCCTTTTTTTGAAGATTGAACGGCTGATAAAGCTCCAGATCAGAGCAGCGAGTATTCCTGTAACAAGAACAGCATCGATGATATAGATCCATAGTGGCAGCGAGCCAAGGAGTCCTGTTATATTCATGTATATCCCCCTAGTGTCAACATTGATACTGAAGCTTCAGCATCAGCGAAAATCAATCACATTGTATATCTGGATAGGTTGTACTTTTCCCTTTACCCTGACGGGCTCCCGCTTCTCGACTTTAAACTTTCCATCGATCAGCTCAAGGGTTTCCTGGGTAATTATTATCTCGTCTGCTCCGGCGACTCCCTCCAGCCGGGCCGCCAGGTTAACGGTATCCCCGATAACGGTATAGTCCATCCGCTGGCTGCTGCCGAGGTTCCCCGCAACAAGAGGCCCTGTGTTCATGCCGATGGCAAGCCGCAGGTCCTTCGCGTCTCCGGTAAAAAAGCGCCGCTTCCTGTTTTTGACCATCTGCTGCAGCTCCACTGCCGTAGCCACTGCGTTTTGTGCATCCTCTTCCTCCGAAGAGAGGGGTACTCCCCAGGCGGCCATAATACAGTCACCGATAAACTTGTCAATGTATCCCCGATTTTTCAGGACGACCTCTACGGCTTCGGAGAAGAATCCGTTCAGCAATTCAATAATATAGGCAGGCTCCTTGCCTTCGGAAAAGGCGGTGTAACCCACGATGTCGGCGAAGAAAAGGGTGGCCCGCTTCTGGGCTCCCCCGGGTTTGATAAGGTCGGGAGTATCCATCAGCTGCTGGACCAGGTCGTTGGACATGTAGCGGGCAAACATATCCTTGATTACCCGCCGCTCCTCCTTGGCGACCTCCATGCTCTCTTTCAGCTCCCGTTCCCTGCTCTGGTCGGTGAACAGCAGGGTCAGACCTTCATGCCGTCCCCGTTTACCCTTTAACGGCGAGAGGTTCAGGGAAAAGTCGATTTCCCTGTCGCTGCCCTTGTAGATTCCCTCGATTCCGAGGACCTCGTCGCCGGACTCCTGGGTTTTTTCCAGGGCATTGATGATCTTCTTGCCGATCCGTTTGTGGAAAAAATCACCGATATGGCGTCCAACATCGTCCCGGGAAAGATTCATCCGTTCCGCCGCGGCCTGGTTGAAGTAGTGGATCGCCCCGGATTCGTCCGTGGTAATCAGCAGGTTCGTCATGGAAGAAAAGATATTCTCCTGATAGCGTTCCATCTCCTCGATACGCTGCAGATACTCCCGGGTCTCCTGAAGCAGCCGGGCGTTGTGAAGCATGCCGCCTGCAAGTCGGGTAAAGGACTCGACAAAGGCAAAGCGGATACGTCCGTAAAAATCGGCGCTTCGGGAGTTGATAAAGAGAATACCTATTCGTTCCCTGGCCGTTTTTATGGGAATGGCAATCCCGCTTTTCATTTCATCGTGGAGAAGGACTCCGAGGAAGGGGCTCGGTTTTCGTTCCAGAAGCACTACAGCCTCACCGCAGTCTCCTATAAAGTCGACGATCTCATTGCCGGCGCTTAAGGATTTGGGAATTTCGTAGCGTCCCCGCTTATAGCCGAGACGCAGTCTGCTTTTTCCGTTTGCGGGGTCCTCATAAATATAGAAGGCGGACAGGTCGGACTGGGTAACGTCCTGGGCCTGTTCCACCAGGCGAGAGATCAGGGGTCGGAACTGGAACTCCTCGGACATCAGCATGCTGGTCCGGACCAGTTGCGCAAGAGCCTCTTCCTGGGTTGTCAGCATAGTCCTGTCTCCGTGTAATTCAGCTGATATCAGTATATAGGAGGGGATAAGGTTTATCTACCGGAAAATTTTTTACCATCTCCGCTTCGGACAGAGCAAACTTTAACTCTTCCTGTTCAGTTAGTACCTTATAAAAATGGACACAAATAAAAGCGGTAATAACAATAACGCAAAAACAGAGCACTCCCATGCTGATCACCACAGAATGATGATCCGGGATTTCCGGCGGCGTTTTTACTGGACACTGGTGTTGTCGGTCCCTGTTCTGGGACTCTCGGAGTTCATTCAGGGCTGGCTGGGATACAGCTTCAGCTTTCCCGGGGCGGACTATCTGGTCTTTCTGCTATCCTCGGTCATATTCCTGTACGGCGGCTGGCCTTTTTTGAAGGGGCTTGCAGATGAGCTCAGGAGCAGAACCCCCGGTATGATGACCCTCATTGGTCTGGCCGTCTCGGTTGCGTATCTGTACAGTGCGGCAGTGAGTTTCGGCCTTGAGGGGACCCCTTTCTACTGGGAGCTGGCTACCCTGATTGCCATTATGCTGGCGGGTCACTGGATCGAGATGTCGTCGGTGTTGAGTGCTTCTTCGGCTCTGGAGAAGCTGGCTCAGCTGATGCCCTCCGAAGCTCACAGGAAAAAAGGAGAAAATGTTGAGGACATTCCCCTGGAAGAGGTTGAAAAGGGCGACATTCTGCTGATTAAACCGGGAGAAAAGATTCCTTCCGACGGGATTGTCTCCAGCGGAAAGAGCTATCTGGATGAATCCATGCTGACGGGGGAGTCAAAACCTGTTGAAAAGGGGGAAGGCGATGAGGTTATCGGCGGTTCCGTCAACGGAGACGGTTCTCTGGAGATCAGCGTCGAGAACTCCGGGGACGAGACCTATCTGAGCCAGGTAATCGAGATGGTCCGGAGAGCCCAGGCCGACAAATCCAGGACTCAGGCTCTTTCGGACAGAGCGGCCTTCTGGCTGACCCTTATCGCCATCAGTGCCGGGATTGTCACCCTCAGTGCCTGGCTGATTGCGGGCCGGGACCTCCAGTTTTCCATCGCCCGGATGGCTACCGTGATGGTAATTACCTGCCCCCATGCCCTGGGGCTGGCCATTCCCCTTGTCGTCGCGGTCTCTACCTCGAAGTCGGCGCAGAACGGACTGCTTATCCGCAACCGGACAGCCTTTGAAAATGCCCGCAGGATTACCACCGTTGTTTTTGATAAAACCGGGACCCTTACAAAGGGAAACTTTGAAGTGAGTGAGCTAAGCACCTTCGCCGAAGGCTATGACGAAGACCGGGTCGTTTCCATTGCTGCGGGCCTTGAAGGACACTCGGAACATCCCATCGGAAAGGGGATTGTCGATGAGGCCGAAAGGCGGAATCTGAAAATACCGGAGCTTGAAGATTTTGAAGCCATCAAGGGAAAAGGGGTACGGGGAACCCTGGAGGGAAAAAGTGTGATGCTCCTCAGCCCCGGAGCCCTGTTGGAAATGGAGATTGAAGTTCCTGGAGGAACTGACCGGGGGGCGGAAACCCGGGTTTTTCTGCTTGTGGACAAGATACTGACCGGTTCCATTGCCCTTGCGGACACTATCCGTCCGGAGTCCTTGGAGGCCGTACAACAGCTTCAGTCCCGGGGAATCAAGTGCTGGATTCTTACCGGGGACAATGAGCAGACGGTTGCCGCAGTGGCGGATGAACTGGGAGTTGACGGATACTTTGCCCAGGTCCTGCCGGACCAGAAGCAGGAGAAGATCCGGGAGCTTCAGGACAAAGGGGAGTACGTTGCCATGACCGGAGACGGGGTTAATGATTCACCCGCTCTGGCCCAGGCCCAGGTCGGGATTGCAGTCGGATCGGGGACGGATGTGGCGGCGGCCACGGCGGATATAATCCTGGTCAATTCAAATCCCCTGGATGTTTCGGCTCTGATCCTCTTTGGCCGGGCAACTCACAGAAAGATGATTCAGAATCTTATATGGGCCACAGGGTATAATGTTGTGGCCATACCCCTTGCCGCGGGAATTCTTTTTCCCCTGGGGATTATCCTGTCGCCTGAGGTAGGGGCCATACTGATGTCCCTGTCCACAGTGATTGTGGCGATAAATGCAAAACTGCTCAGCATTCCGAAGGAAAAACCGGTTGACGGATAAGATTCCGAACCTCGATAATAGAGGGAGTACAGCCTATATCTCCAGGACAGGAGCCTGATACCATGAATTTACTGACCAATTCTGCTGAAGATCTGCAAACCATACGAAAAATCTGCTCGATTCTGGACTATTCCGGGGCCCTGGTGCCGAATGCCACCACCGAGATGGTCCGCAAAGCCTGCGAAGAGGCAAAACGAATGAAGTACGCTGCGGTTCCCGTATTCCCCGCCTACATCCCCATGGTGGCGGAGGAGCTGAAAGGAAGCGGAATAGCTCCCCAGGTGGTGGTGGGATTTCCTTCCGGCGGCGCCAGGACCAGCGTCAAGGTAAAGGAGGCGGAACAGGGAATCGCTGACGGAGCCCGGGAGATCGACATGGTAATCAACATCGGTTTTCTGGTGGACGGGGAGTATAAGAAAGCTGAGGAGGATATCCGTGCGGTGGTGGACGTCGCGAAACCCGCGGATGTAACGGTAAAGGTAATTATTGAAACCGGGTTTCTCTCGGATATCGACAAGATTGAAGCGGTGGAAGTGATTTGCAATGCCGGGGCTGATTTTGTAAAAACCTGCACCGGATTCGCCGAGGGAAAGGCCACGATTCACGATATTGCCTTGTTGTATCAGCGGGCGAAGGGACGGATCAAGGTAAAGGCTTCGGGAGGAGTCTGGACCCTGGAAGACGCGGCGGCTTTTATCGAAGCCGGGGCGGAACGGGTGGCCGGACGCTACAGCATAACCCATCAGCTGGAGATGCTGGGACTGGAGAAGCTTTAAGTATTGCCGTCGCTGTCAGCCTTGACGAAAAGACGCTTTTCCGGGTATAAACGCTTTCAATTATGGAAGCACGGAAAAAGCATCTACATACGTTTCCGGACTATTGGGCCGAGGGTTCCCGGAGATAGCTTTCCTGTCGTTTGTCACGAACGGCGGGGGAGCTTTTTTTTTGCCCTCACCGCAAACAGTGCTTCCATGATCCGGTCCTGAAAAAACCATTATTCCAAGGAGTCGTCATGTCCAAACCTGTTTACGATGTGGAGCAGCGTCCGCCCTTAAGCCGCTGGATTCCCCTGAGCTTCCAGCATGTTTTTGCCATGTTCAGTGCAACAGTTCTTGTCCCCCTGCTTACGGGCTTGAATCCGGCTGTTGCCCTCTTTACATCGGGCCTCGGAACACTGCTGTATATAGCCATAACCCGCGGTAAGGTCCCCACCTACCTGGGATCCTCTTTTGCCTACATCGCACCCCTGATTGCTGTCAGTGCCTCCTACGGGGTCGAATACGCTCTGGGCGCCGGATTCTGTGTTGGTATCTTCTATCTGCTGGTAGCCTTGATTATCCGCCAGGCCGGGACCGGATGGCTGGACAGGATGCTTCCTCCCGTTGTTATCGGAAGCGTCATCATCGTAATCGGGCTCAAGCTGGCTCCGGTGGCGATGAACATGGCCATGTACCCCTTTGCGGATCCCTCCCAGGGATACAATGGAGGTTTTGCGCTGATTGCGGCTGTGACTCTGGGTATAGCGATTGTCTCCATGATCGTCCTCAAAGGATTTTTTACGGTAATCCCCATCCTGATCGGAATTGCCGGGGGTTATCTGTTTACCCTTATCATGGGAAGCTTCCTGCCGGCGTTAAATCTGATAGATTTTACCCCTGTCGCAGAGGCATCCTGGTTCGGTTTCGCGAAGCTTGTGCTTCCCAGGTTCAGTCTTGTGCCGATCGTTACCTTCCTTCTGGTGTCCATGGCGACCATAGCCGAACATCTCGGGGATACCATGGTTCTGAGCAAGGTCGTGGGTCGGGATTTCTACAAGAATCCGGGGATCCACCGGACTCTGGCAGGAGACGGAGCGGCAACTGCCCTGGCATCTATTTTTGGCGGACCGCCCAATACAACCTACGGTGAGAACATCGGTGCCATGGCAATCAGCCGGGTGTACTCTGTCTGGGTTATCGGCGGCGCGGCGGTGATTGCCATTTTGCTCTCTTTCATTCAGAAAGTGGGCGCCCTCATACAGACCATTCCGACGCCGGTGATGGGTGGAATCAGCATGATGCTCTTCGGAATCATCGCCTCCGCCGGTATCCGCACCGTCGTTGAGAGCGGGGTAGACTATACCTGTAAACGGAACCTGACCATTACCTCGGTAATCCTGGTAATCGGCATTGGCGGCGGAAAAATCTTCTTCCCCATAACCGAAGCGTTGAACTTCGAGCTTGCCGACGTGGCCCTTGCTACCTTCGTAGGAATCCTGCTGAACCTGATCCTGCCCCAGTCCCTGAACCAGGTTGATGAAGAACAGCACATTGTGGACGAGGCCGAAAGTCTGCCGGAAGTGTAGCAAAGAGAAAATAGAAACAAAGATGGGGAGGATGGGATGGATGGGAAGGACGAGGCCGCTGCCTAAGAATTGAGCTTACCGAGGACGAAATCCCGCGCAGTTTACGCAGAGAAAATCAGGCAAAATCGGATCCGCCGCGTAAGCTCTGCGTCCTCCCCGGCCTCAGGGTGGTCTCCTCTGCGCTCACTCCTCCTCAAGCAGCCCGATCAGTTCCCGGGCATTATCCACCGCCTGCCCCTTGTAGTGGTTGTTGAAGGCCACCAGCAGTACGGATGCCGACGATGCCAGCTGCTGTAAAACCGGTACCCTCTCTTCAAGCTCCCCGGAGGAATAACGGTAATCGTAGCGGCTCACGTTGTTCCCGGTCCACCAGTTTTCCCTGTTGCGGCCGTGAAAGCGAACATAGGCGACTGGACTGCTAATCCGGGGGCTGAAGTCGGGGAGTCCCTCCAGGGCTGGGTAATCCGAGAGGACGATTCCAATACTGCGCTTTCTCAGCTCTGTAACAACCCGGGGCTGGAACCAGTCGGTATTGCGGAACTCTATATGCAGCGGAAGTCCTTCAAGACAGCTGCAGAGGGAATCGAGATGCATGCGGTTATCACGGTTGTAGTGGAAGCTGTAGGGAAACTGCAGCAGCACAGAGACCAGACTGCCTGCTTCACGCAAGGGGGCCGTTCCTTCTTTAAAGGCTGAACAGAGGGCCTGCAGATCCTCTCCCTTTTCGTGGGTCATGCTCCGGTGTCCTTTCAGGCTGAAACGGAAATTCTCATCCACCGTTTTCTGCATGCCCTCCAGCACCCTGGCGGAGGGCATGGCGTAATAACTGAAATTTATCTCCACAAAATTGAAAAGTTCAGCGTACAGAGACAAGTATTCGTTTTGCCGGGTGTCTTCAGGATAGACTGTTCCGACCCAGTCGGCGTAGGAGTATCCGCTGGTCCCTATGTAAATCTCCATGGGCTCAGTATAGCCTGTTTTGCCTTTGTAATTGCTAATTTTCTGTTAATTAAGGACATAGCGCCCTTCAGGCAAGTGCAGAAAAGGGCTTGGGTCTTGTAATTGAGCAGCGTTTTCTATATTATTGCCCGCTGTGGGAGCACTGCTTCCGCCCCTGCTTGTTTTTAACAAGAATACCAACTTTCTTGCTGACTCTTGAGATTGAAAAAGCAGGAAATACACTTATATTTGAGAGGTAGAGTACTATATGAGCATTGATATTACCAAGCTGAGGAATATCGGTATCAGCGCCCATATCGACTCCGGAAAAACAACCCTGACCGAGCGTATTCTGTTTTACTGTAAACGGATCCACGCGATTCACGAGGTCCGGGGAAAAGACGGCGTCGGGGCCACCATGGACTCCATGGAACTGGAACGGGAGCGGGGTATCACCATCGCTTCCGCTGCTACAAATGTTAAATGGAAAGACACCCAGATCAACATCATCGATACACCGGGGCACGTTGACTTTACCATCGAGGTAGAGCGTGCCCTGCGGGTTCTGGACGGGGCAATTCTTGTCCTCTGTTCCGTCGGCGGTGTCCAGTCCCAGTCTATTACTGTAGACCGGCAGATGAAGCGTTACAATGTGCCCAGGATCGCCTTTGTAAACAAGTGCGACCGTACCGGTGCCAATCCCTTCAAGGTTCGGGATCAGCTGGAAACCAAGCTGGGACACAACGCGGTCATGATGCAGATCCCCATCGGCCTGGAAGACAAGCACGAGGGGGTCGTGGACCTCATCACCATGAAGGCCTACTATTTCGAAGGCGAGGACGGTACCGAGATCGTGGAGCGGGAAATCCCCGCGGAACTGCTCGAACAGGCTGAGGAGCGCCGGGAAATCATGCTGGATGCGGTTTCCATGTTCTCCGAAGAGCTGATGGAAGCCATGCTGGAAGAGCAGGTAACCGAGGAGCTTATCCACGACGCAGTCCGGCAGGGAACTCTTTCGCTGGAACTGACTCCGGTATTTCTCGGGTCCGCCTACAAGAACAAGGGAATTCAGCCCCTGCTCAACGCCGTTCTCAAGTACCTGCCCAATCCTACGGAGGTACAGAACAGGGCCCTCGACCTGGACAACAATGAGGAAGAGGTACTGCTGAAGGCCGATGATTCTGCTGCTCCTGTTGCCCTGGCTTTCAAACTTGAGGACGGGCAGTATGGTCAGCTTACCTACATCCGTATTTACCAGGGGATGATCAAGAAGGGAAGCGAACTCTACAACGTCCGGAACCGCAAGAAGTTCAAGGTCGGCCGGCTCATCAAGATGCACGCCGACCACATGGAGGATATCACCGAGGCACACTGCGGCGATATTGCTGCCCTTTTCGGTATCGACTGTGCTTCAGGCGACACCTTCTGTCAGGCTGATCTGAACTATTCCATGACCTCCATGTACGTACCGAACCCGGTAATCACCCTCGCAATCCGGCCCAAGGATAAAAAAGCCGCGGATAACATGGCCAAGGCTCTGAACCGCTTTACCAAGGAAGACCCGACCTTCCGGACCTATGTTGATCCTGAATCAAACGAGACTATAATTCAGGGTATGGGCGAGCTGCACCTGGATGTCTACATCGAGCGCATGAAGCGGGAATACAAGGCGGAGGTTGAAACCGGAGCTCCCCAGGTAGCTTACCGCGAGGCCATCAGTCAGCGGGCGGATTTTAACTACACCCACAAGAAGCAGACCGGTGGTTCCGGCCAGTATGGTAAAGTCATAGGTTACATGGAACCCCTTGAAGAGGGTGAGGGAAACTATATTTTCGAGAACAAGGTTAAGGGTGGAAACATTCCCACTGAGTACATCCCGGCCTGTGACAAGGGATTCCAGACTGCCATAGAGAAGGGAACCATGATCGGATTTCCCATTGTCGGTATCAAGATGGTTCTTGAAGACGGAGCCTCCCACGCGGTTGACTCCTCGGACATGGCCTTCCAGGCAGCTGCTCTGGGTGCTTTCCGTGAAGCCTACAACAAGGCAAAACCGGTAATCCTGGAACCCATCATGAAGGTTTCGGTTGAAGGGCCCACGGAATTTCAGGGAAATATTTTTGGCTCCATCAATCAGCGCCGGGGTATAATAGTAGCATCCGTCGAGGACGGAAATTTCTGCCGGGTTGAAGCTGAGGTGCCCTTGAGCGAGATGTTCGGCTACTCCACGATTCTGCGTTCCCTGACCCAGGGAAAGGCTGAATATACCATGGAGTTTGAAAAATACGGGCGTCTGCCGGCAAGCCTTGCGGAAGAACTGAAGAAAGAGTTCGAAGAAAAAAAGAAGAAAGAAGCTGGAAAATAAGGGGGTAGGGAATGGTTAAATCTGAACTGATAAAGCGCAGTCCGCTCAGGGTCTTCGAGAAATCGATCAACGGGGGGCTCGGCAAAGGGAATCTTGGTGTTCTTGCCTCTCGAAAAGGGGTGGGTAAAACTGCCTGTCTGGTCCATATAGCAACCGACCAGCTCTTTAACGACAAGCATGTTATCCATGTTTCTTTCTCTTCCCGGGTTGATCACATAGTCAGCTGGTACGAGGACATCTTTACAGAGATATCAAAGATGCGGGATCTTGAGAATGCTGTTTCTGTGCATGATGAGATTGTGAAAAATCGTGTTATCATGAATTTCAATCAGCAGGGAATCAGTACCGACCAGATCCTGAGAAGCATAAGCGCCATGATTACCGACGGCAATTTTGCCGCTGACCAGGTACTTTTTGACGGTTATGATTTTAATGAAGTCACACTGGAGGATGTCGCCAAATTCAAAGCCTTTGCCCAGGATCATCAGCTGGAAATATGGTTCAGCGTTTCTCTGAAGCCGGAAGAACCCTGTTTTGACGATACTGGGTTCCCGGTACAGCTAAAGCCTTTTACCGAGAACCTGGATGTAATCATCACCCTGGCCTACTCGGGGGATCATGTTAAGCTCCGGGCTGTCAAGGATCACGAGAATACTGAACTGAACACTATGCATCTGATGCTTGACCCCAAGACCATGCTGATTGCCAGGGAATAAAGTCCTCGCTGTATATATGCACATCAGGCCGCTGAGTCCCGTACTTGGCGGCTTCTTTTTTAAACTGCCTTATCTATGCCTGCTTACACCGATTCTGCTGCACCAGCCGGAAAGCGGGCAGCGGCTGCACCAGGGGCTGACTGGCGTACAGGTCTCTCTGCCGAAAGCAACCAGCAGAGTATTAATCTCGATCCAGTATTCTTTCGGCAGGATCCGCATAAGGGCTTCCTCGGTCCGTTCCGGTGTTGAAGTAGTGATCCATCCGGCGCGATTGGGAATTCGGTGTACATGGGTATCCACACAGATTGAGGGTATCCCGAAACCCAGGCCAAGAGTCAGGTTCGCGGTCTTTCTTCCCACCCCAGGCAGGGCCAGAAGCTCCGACAGCCGGGAAGGCACCTTTCCGTTGTGCTTTTCCAGGAGTATCCGGGATACCTTCAGGATCGTATCGGTCTTGGTGCGGTAGAATCCCGCTGGATAGATGAGATTCTCGATACTGTCGGAGCTCAGCCTGAGCATTGCAGAGGGGGTGTCCGCGGCGGAGAAGAGCCGTTTGGATGAAGCGATGGTAACCTCGTCCTTGGTACGCAGGCTGATAATGGTGGAGACCAGGACTCTGTAGGGATCAGGTCCTTCTCCGGCTATTTTCGTTACCGATGGTATTTCGGCAGTACCTGTTGCCTGCCTGAGGACTGATACGATCTGTTTCCAGGGAAGATTCATAGAGGGAGCAGAAGCACCACTGCGTGGACGGCCACGGCCCTGCTTTCTCCCACGGCATCGACGCTTTCGTTGGTCTTTGCCTTTATACTTACAGTTTCAATGTCAATCGACAGATCCGAGGCTATCAGGCTGCGGATATCCTGGATATGGTCCTTCAGCTTCGGTTTTTCGAGGATCACCGTTGCATCGACATTGCCCACCCTGTACCCTGCTTTCCGGATCAGCTCCATGGTCCGGGCCAGAAGTTCACGGCTGTCGATGTTCCTGTAGGCCGGATCCGAGGGAGGGAAGTGGCTGCCGATATCTCCCAGGGCTGCGGCTCCCAGAAGAGCGTCGATAAGGGCATGAATAAGTACATCGCCGTCGGAGTGTCCATCTTCACCGAAAGGAGCCGGAACCATTTTGCCTCCCAGAAGAAGGGGGCGCCCTGGAACCAGCCTGTGCAGATCATAGCCCATGCCGATTCTCACGGGGCGAGGTCCTCCTGGTAGGTTATCTTTCTGTTTTTTTCATCCCCGGGGATTGTGGCGACCACGCCGATATAGCGGCCGAATATTTCGGTATCGTCGATGTAGAAGCCTCCGTCTTCGGCGGCTTTGATATGGGCTTCAAGGATGTCGCGATATACAAAGCCCTGGGGAGTCTGTATACGGAAGCTTGTCTCCCTCGAGAGGTGATCAATAATGAATCCGTCCCGGGACAGTATCTTCATGGCATCCACCGAAGGAACGGCAGGCGCGCAGCCTCCGGCTTCCAGCGCCTTGAAGGCGACCTCTTCCGCGATTTCCGGTCTGCACCAGGGACGTGCGCCGTCATGGATCAGAACCACATCGGGATCATACCCGGATAGTGCCTTGAGTCCCGCGAGGACCGAGGCCTGTCGGGTCGCTCCTCCGGAGACAAAGATGACTTCCCGGGAACGCGAAAAGTCCCGAAGCGCTTCCGCTGCTTCCGCCTCTCCGTTTTCCGGGATGGTTACAAGGAGATAGCTGAAGATTTCCGGGTTAGCAAAGATACTCAGAGCGGTGGAGAGAACGCTGCCTGTGCCGAGGGGCAGGTATTCCTTTTTCATGCTGCCGCCGAAACGCTGACTTGAGCCTGCGGCAGTAACGAGAGCGGCGGCACGCATGAAAGGCTCTTATTCCTGGGATTCGAGCTTTGAGAAGATGAGGTTTTCCACCTCTTCCTTCTCTTTTCCGAGGGAGTAGGATATTTCGTCTACCAGCAGCTTGAGCGCACTGTCAAAGAGTTTGCGTTCCAGAATCGGGAGTTCCTTTATCTTGCTTCGATGGTAGAGAGTCCTGACAACCGTCGCAATATCCATGACGCTGCCGCTTTTCAAAAGGTCAAGATTCATCTGGTAGCGCATCTTCCAGTCCGCTGTTATCGGTTCGTGATCCTCGGAGATCAGTTTCAGTGCCTTGTTCGATTCGGCCTTGGAAACTATGGCCCGGATTCCAAGCTCATCCGCCTTGTCCACGGGGATCATGACTGTCATATCCGAGACTTCGAGATAGACTATGTAATAGAGAAGCTTTTTGCCCTTGAAATCCTTTTCTTCGATGGCGGTGATTTTGCCGACACCCTGAAGCGGATATACGACTTCCTGATTGACCTTATATTGTGTCGAGCTAGTACCCTGTACGGCTGATTCCATAACGGTTAGTATACAAAAAATCACCACCTGAGTCAAAGGGCAGATGATCTTTGCCGGTTGCCCAGTTTCAGCTGATCAGCTGAGTTGAAAAACTATATAAACATGATAAAATAAGTTGTAATTAACCGCCGACCCATCGGACATGTCTGTATTGTAAGGCCATCACCTCTCGATGAAACTTGACACAGCCGGAAAAGGGGAGATTGTTTAGACTGATGAATAATTCTGGAATTATCGGCATACATTCAGGGAGAACGGCAGGAATATCTGAACAAGCCCTGAGGTATTTTCCTGATCATTGCGAACAGGAGTCCCGGGTAATCGCTTTGAATGAACTATCGCTGACAACCTGCGATGCCTGTCTCGGATGTGCTTCCGGTAACTGTTGTGTAAAGAATGACGGCTTGGCGGAGGTTTTTGATGCACTGAAGCAAAGCTCTGCCGTCGTTTTTGCTGCCCCTGAGTATTGGGGAGGAGTCCACGCCAAGGCTCGAGCGTTTTGTGAGAGGGTGTGTTTTATGGGGAGGCATAATGAACTTTTTCCCCTCCGGCATCTTTCGGGAGTTATTATAGGTGTAAGCGGATCAGGATCCGAATGAAGAAAAGTCCCGGGCCGAATCTACCGCAGCTCTGCGGCGGAACAGCGATGAGGAAGAGCTTATTGAGGTTCCCCTCAATTTTTTTGGAGACAAGGAGATACCCATGAAAGAGTACGATGTAATTATTATCGGTACCGGTCAGGCTACGGGTACCATTCTTCCGGAACTCCTGAATGCCGGCAAGCGCATCGCGGTTATCGAGCGGGACCGTGTGGGAGGATCCTGCGTCAACTGGGGCTGTACCCCGACCAAGACCCTGGTGGCAAGCGCCAGGGCCGCCCGTATGGTCCAGCGAGCAAAAGAGTTCGGCATCGAAACCGGGCCTGGAACTACTGATTTTTCCAGGGTCATGGAGAGGGTAAATTCAATACGGAATGATGCCAGCCGGGGCTTTCAAAAATGGCTTGAAGAGGTGACGGATTTTTATCCCTTTTCCGGCAGTTTTGTCGATGAATATACGGTACGGGCGGGGGACGAGCTGATACGGGCAGAGACGATTATCATTCACGCCGGTGCGACGGCCCGTACTCCCGGGATTCCGGGTATTGATTCCGTCCCCTGGCTGGATAATAAAAAAATCCTGGATCTGACCGAGCTTCCGGAACACCTTCTTGTACTGGGGGGATCCTATATCGGTCTGGAATTCGGCCAGGCCTTCCGGCGCTTTGGAAGCAGGGTGACGGTACTGGAACGGGGAGACCGCATAATCTTCCGTGAAGATCCCGATATCAGCAGACTTGCGCAGGAGCTGCTCGAGGAGGAGGGGATGGAATTCCACCTGGAGACTGAGGTCATTTCTGTATGGTCCGACAAGGGGGAAGTCCGTGTCCGCTACAGAAAGAGGAATGAGGAAAAGGAGATTTCCGGCAGCCATCTGCTCGTGGCCGCTGGAAGGAAGCCTGCCGTCGAGGGACTGAATCTTGAAGCTGCGGGGGTCCGCAGGAACCAAGACGGATATATCCAGGTGGACGATTATGGACGCAGCAGTCGTGACCACATCTACGCTCTGGGGGATGTTAACGGAAGGGGTGCCTTTACCCATACATCGGTCCACGACGGGCAGGTTTTTCTGGACCATTACCTTCGTGGAGGCGGGAGAAAAATTGGCGATCGGAATCTTATCTACGCCATGTACATCGATCCGCCCCTGGCCAGAGTCGGGTTGAACAGGGCTGCTGCGGAGCGCCGCGGCCTCGAATATATGACGGCGGAAATGCCCATGAGTTCCGTCAGCCGGGCAAAGGAAAAGAGCGAGACCGGCGGAGTCATGCAGGTTGTCACCGAATCAGGGAGCGGTAAAATCCTGGGGGCCACCATATTCGGTACAGGCGGGGATGAGGTAATCGCTCTGCTCGCCCTGGCGATCCAGGCGGGGATTCCCTATACCAGGCTGCAGGAGACAGTTATTCCTCATCCCACGCTTGCGGAGCTGGTACCCTTTTTATTCAATAACCTGAAAAAACCGGAGTGATGCTGCCTCTTTTTTGACTGTCTTGAAGCGCCGGCGCATCTTGAAGTACCTTGAGTAGCTGTGATAAGTATCGAGAGCAAGGAGCAATAGAAAAGTATGATTCACCGGCGTTCTGCAGGGATTCTTCTTCATCCTACATCTCTCTCCGGCCCCTACGGAATCGGCGATCTCGGGCAGGGGGCTTATCGATTTGTCGATTTTCTGACCCGCTGCGGTATGAGTCTCTGGCAGATCCTTCCCCTGGGCCCGACTGGGTTTGGCAACAGCCCCTACGCATCGGTTTCCAGCTTTGCGGGGAATCCGATGCTGATCAGTCCCGATATCCTGATGGAAGAGGGGCTCCTTTCTTCCGCCGATCTGAAAGGCATGCCGGATTTTCCCCAGGATCGGGTTGACTACGGCCTGCTTGTCCCCTGGAAAACCGGTCTGGTTCGCAAAGCTGCCGGCACTTTTCTTTCCGGAAACTCCGAATCCGACGGCAAAGCCTTTGAGAATTTCTGCCGCGAGGAGTCCTGGTGGCTTGACGACTATGCCCTGTACGCCGCTTTGCAGGACTATTTCAAAAACCGGAGACCCCGGTCATCAAAAAAAGGACCTCTAATAAACAGCCGCTGGGACAGGGACATCGCCCTTCGGGAACCGGAAGCCATTGCCCGCTGGACTGAAAAACTGCATGGAGAAACGGAGATAAGAAAGGTAATCCAGTTTCTCTTTTACCGTCAGTGGCGTCGCCTCAAAAGTTATGCCGCCGAACAGGGAATACGCTTTGTCGGTGATATTCCGATCTTTGTCGCCCCGGATTCCGCAGATGTCTGGGCCTGGCGGGAATTTTTTCAGATTGATGATGATGGGCGTCTTTCAGCCCAGGCCGGTGTACCCCCCGACTATTTCAGCGCCACGGGTCAACTATGGGGCAACCCCGTGTATGACTGGGAGGCCCTGGACCGGGACAGCTACTCCTGGTGGATCCGGCGCATTGAATATACCCTCAAACAGGTCGACTGGGTCCGGATTGACCATTTTCGGGGCTTTGAAGCCTACTGGAGCATTCCCGCTGATGCAAAGACGGCTGTTGACGGTACGTGGATCAAAGCTCCGGGCCTCCAGATGTTCCGGGAACTGAAACACCGGCTGGGACGTCTTCCCATCATTGCCGAGGACCTGGGGGTAATTACCCCGGAGGTAATAAAGCTGCGCCAGGACCTTGAATTTCCCGGAATGCGGGTTCTGCAGTTCGGTTTTGAGTTTGACCTGCAGCGGGGCTTCAATGCAGAACACCACTTCCTGCCCCATAACTACGACACCAATACGGTTGTCTATACCGGTACCCACGACAACGATACTACCGCCGGGTGGTACTATTCCATGGACGGACGGATTCAGGACCTTGTACGCCGCTACCTTGCCAGGGATGACCACGATATTGTCTGGGACTTTATCCGCATGGCCCTCTCCTCAACCGCGGGTTTCGCTGTGATCCCCTTTCAGGATCTTTTATCCCTGGGCACGGAGTATCGCATGAATACACCCTCTACGGTTGGACCGCAGAACTGGGCCTATCGGCACCGGCCGGAAGACCTGAACGACCTGATCTCCTCACGGCTGCGGGAGATGAACACCCTGTACGGCCGTCTTCCGGAGTCTGCTACTTGAGAAAAAAGCTTGCGCTTCGTTTCAGTCTGGCGGTCCCTCTGCTCATGCTTATTATGGCAGCCTCGTGCACTACTCTGGATTATTCTGCCTATGATACACGGAGCCTGGATTTCCGACTGCAGCCGGCACAGAACGGGGCCCTGCGGGACTTTTCGAGAAAAATCGAAGAGGACATTGAGCCTGGGCTCTCGGCACTGCTGCTGGTCCCGGAAAACGATGAAGCCCTGCTTTGGCGTCTTGCCCTGGCCGACTCGGCGGAAAAATCCCTGGATATCCAGTATTTTCTCTGGGATGATGACCGAACAAGCAGAATGCTGATGCACCGCCTCATTCTGGCGGCAGACCGCGGCGTGAAGGTACGGATACTCGTTGACGATATTTTTACCAGCCATCCTGATCTTGCTGTGGCTTCCCTGAGCAAGCACCCTAACCTGGAAATCCGCATTTTTAATCCCAATCCTTCACGGAGCACCGACGCCGGTGCAGCCTTTCGTTTTATGCTGGAAGTCAGACGCTTGAACCGTCGTATGCATAATAAACTTTTTATTGCCGACGGAAGAGCGGCGCTGATCGGCGGACGAAATATTGGCGACAACTACTTTGGTCTTGCGACAGACTATAATTTTCTGGATCTGGATGTTCTCGCGGTTGGAGAAAGTGTCGATGACATGGCAGCCTCCTTTGATCTCTTCTGGAACAGTCCTGCCTCTTTTCCCGGTGTCCGGCTTCATAAGCGGGGTTCCGTTGAGTATCTTGATGAATTGCGCACAGTCTACGGGACAGAGGTTCTGGAGGATACCATCCTGAGCGAAGAAAGATTTACTCCCTGCTCATGGATCCCCTTCTTTCATGAACGATATACACGCTTTATTCCCGCCAGCGTGCGCTTTGTTTCCGATCATCCCTATGACGATGACGGCCGGGAGGTAACGGAATCCCTTGTTGACCTGATTGGTAACGGCTCCGGCGATATCATAATGTCCACCCCCTATTTTATTCCCGGCCTTGAGGGAATTCACAATTTTGCCGGGATAGCAGAACAGGGTACGCGGATGCGTCTGCTTGTACCCTCCCTGGGGTCGATCAATCATACGGCCGTACACAGTCATTATAGAAAGTATCGTAGAACAATTCTTGAAAGCGGGATTGAGGTCTTTGAATACCGAAAGGACCCCCGGGGCGGCGGGCGGGAGCTTGCGGAAACGGCAGACAACGGCGCCGGCTTTATTAGCATGCACATGAAGGCGGTCGTCGCCGGAGAGTCGCGGTCGTATGTAGGTTCCCTGAATCTCGATCACCGGGCTATGAGGATCAATACCGAAAACGGACTTATTGTTGAATCAAAGCAGTTTGCTGACAGCCTGCGCAGTCTGCTTGAGTCCTTTATGGTTCCGGAGGAATCCTGGAGGCTGGTCCTTGAGGACGGCAGAATCCGATGGAAAACACAGGATGCTGTAAGAAAAACGGCTCCTGCCCGCTCGGTATTTCAGCGAATCTCCGAATTCATGTACCGGCTTTTACCTATCGAGAATATGCTTTGATCCGGGTCCTCCCTGTACGATACGGGCGGGCAGAGGCGGCCTGGAATAGCGCAGGTACTTGAAGGGGTGGATATCCAGGGGATTGGGAAGCCATCCGCCGAGGACCTCGGCATGAACAAAATTGTAGGAAGGGGAATGCTTGTAGGGGATTATGCCGCCTTCTTCAAGGATCAGCCCCTCGGCTTCCGCCATTCGGCCGTAGCGCTCCCTGCCGGAGAGGGACATGGCCTCTTCGATAAGATTGTCGTAATCAGGATTTGAATAGCCCCCCTTGTTAAGATTGGAGTCGCTGACCCACATTTGCAGAAAAGCCAGGGGGTCGGCGTAGTCCCCGATCCAGCTCATAAGACCGATGGTGTAATCCCTGGTTTCTATGGAGTTATAGTAGTCTCTGTAGGGCACGACGCTGAATTGTGCTTCCACTCCCAGTTCATCTCTCCAGGCTGTCGCCATGGCTGCAGCCAGTTCCCGGACCTCCTGGCTTTCAGGAATCTTGAATACCGGCTGAGGAAGCCCCCTTCCTTCCGGATAGCCAGCCTCCTCAAGCAGTTTCAGAGCCTTTTCACGGTTCCTGGTGTTGATACCCCGTACCTCCGGGTATCCCGAGATTTGCGGGACCGCCCTGAAGGTGGGAACCGCGTAGCGCTCCTCCGTTCGCAGCTCCTCCCAGGGAACGAGGAGCAGCAGGGCTTGTCGTATCCGGTGGTCCTCCCAGGGCTCCTCGTCGCAGACAAAGTAAAAGTAGGTGGTGGCGAACTGGTGAAACACCTGCAGGGTGGAAGTGTCGTCCAGCTTGTCATAGAGGATGTTCCCCGAAGCCCAGAGAATCTCTTTGGCGTTAAAAAGGTCCGTAAGATGTTCGTAATCGTCGCTCAACAGGAAGATTATCTCATCGCTTCGGACATTCTTGCGATCCCAGTAATACTGGTTTTTTCTCAGGATATACTTTTCGGGACTCCGGGAATAGAGCATAAAGGGGCCGTTACCGATTACCGACGGCGCGTTTTCCCAGTCCGGGTTCTCCCTGAAGGCGGAATGGACGGGAGAAAAGCTGTGATGGCACAGGATCTTTAAAAAGTGGGATGCCGGATGATTCAGGGTGACCTCGAGAACCCCCTCTTCGGGCACGGTGATGCCCACATCCTCCCGTTCGCCGGAGCCGGTACGATACGCCCTGGCACCCTTTATAATGTCCAGCAGAAAGGTATACTCCGCCTTGTCTTCCGGATTCAGGTGGAGCAGCCACGACTCCCTGAAGTCCTCTGCGGTAACCCGGTCTCCGTTCCAGTAATACGCATTGGGGCGGAGATAAAAGCGGTATACCAGGCCGTCTTCGGAAACCTCAAAGTCCCGGGCTACCCCGGGGACCGGTTCCAGGGTCAGGGGATGATAGGTATACAATCCCTCGTAGAGGGCGGTGTAAAGCTGGGCTTCGGTGGCGGAATAGGAATGATGCGGGTCCAGGGCTATGGTTGTGGAACCGAAGCTTACGCTGATACTCTCTGCGCTGAGGGCAAGGCTGGTCAGGGCGACAATCAAACTTATGTATTTTTTCATGCTTTCTCTTTATCAGGTCAGATAATTCTTGATGGAATCGATATAATGCTGGCCGCGTAAGGGTTTAATGAATACTTCGTTGAACCCCGCGGCATTCAATCGTTCGATCTCCCCGTCGTCGGATGTTATGGCGATAAGGGGAAGATCAGGATGAGTCTCCCGAATACGCCGCGCTACCTGATCGCCGTTCATGCCGGGCATGTACTGATCAAGAATGACCAGGTTGTAGGAGTTGTTCTGAAAAAGTTCCAATGCCTGAACTCCGTCATGAGCCAGATCGCAACTGATGCCATGATTCTTCAGCTTCATTTCAAGCAGTTTGCGATTGGTGAACTCATCTTCCGCATAAAGAACACGTTTTGTTGTCACCCTGCTGCTCCTTGAACCGGTGATGGTATAAACGCAGAAGCCGGTCGGCTCTTTGTGCGTTACCCGGCTATGTGCAGACCTTCGTCAGGCTAGGGTAAACAAAAGCTCCAGCGTGGTCAAGTAATTATTCTGACGTGACTTTTTGCCGCTCTTGACAGCCTGGCCGGCGATTCATACTCTGGAGCTTCCTATGAAAGATTCACTGCGTCGTCTGAAGGAACACTACGAGCCTCGAATACGTCCGGAAAGCATGGGCTATGAGATCCTTGACTGGGAGGATCAGGAGAGTCAGTTCTGCCGTTTTGAAGTGCTGGCCAGGAGGATCGACATCTCCGGAAAAAGCCTTCTGGACCTGGGCTGTGGTGTGGGAGACCTCTGTTCCTACCTTCAGCAGAGGGGAATCGAAGCTTCGTATACCGGTGTCGATATCCTGGAGAAGATGATTCTGGAGGCCAGAAGACGCTGTCCGCCGGGACGTTTTATCCAGGCCGATCTGCTCCGGGAGAACCCCTTCGGTGACGAGCGGTTTCAGATCGCCTTCTGTTCGGGCATATTCAATCTTGAAACCGGGAATAATGAAAAACTGCTGGACGATTATCTGAAGCGTCTGCAGGAGCTGACCACCGAAACCGTGGTAATCAATCTTCTCTCCATTGTCTCCCGGGACCAGCAGGACAGATACCATTATTTTGATCCTGAAAGCGTACTCAAGAGGGCCGGAGGCCTGTATCCGCGTGTAGAAATAGAATCAGGGTATTTGTCCAATGATTTTACCCTTATCTGCCGGCAGGAATCTTGAGTCCTGAGCTCAGGTCTTGACCCTGAACCACAGAACTGACTATCTTACATTAAAGCATATGAATGGAATTAGAGTTATTGGATTATTTAGCGTTCTCGCCCTGTCGATTCCTCTTCTGGCCCTTGTCTTTGCTCAAGGGGGCAGCGCTGAAGAGGAAATACTGGAATATGTCGAAACAGCTATTTCGCTGGGGCCGGAGCAGGATATCGGGCTCGAACTTTACCGGCGCCCGGAAAGCCGCGATCGGGTTATCGATTTCTATTCCCAGGTTGCCGGTTCCCGGGAGATCGCAGAGCTGATTCTGCATTATTCGAACCGTTACGAGGTTCCCCCTTCGCTGGCCTTTTCCCTGGTGTATGCCGAAAGCAGCTTCAGACCCAGGGCAGTCAACCGTAACAGCACCTCCATCGACCGCGGTCTGTTTCAGTTGAACAACCGTTCCTTTCCGGATCTAACGGAAGCTGATTTCTTTGATCCCGTCGTCAACACGCAGCACGGGGTGGCCTATCTTCGTTACTGCCTGGATGAGGGAAAGAACCTGGTTGTGGCTCTGGCCATGTATAATGCAGGAAGAACCCGGGTAACGGAACGGGGAACCCCGCGCATGACTCTGGACTATATAGCGAAAATTCTTGATTATCAGCGGGATCTCGAACGGCACTTCGAAAACGGTCTGATCAGCAAGCAGCAGCTGGTAAAATCAGACGTCAAGGGCGGCAAACGAGTTGCCTACGTACTTGACAAGAGTAAGACCGTAAAATAGCTTGATTACCACTATGGTAATCGTATTAAACAAATCCATCAGCGCTGCTGATAAAGAAAATATCCGGAATTTCCTCACCCGGAAGGGATTTACCGTACGGGAAATCGTCGGCGAAGAGGAGACCATCTTCGGGGCCGTGGGGCTTGTGCAGATTGACCGGCGGGAAGTGGAGCTTCTTTCCGGGGTGGACCAGGTTATTCCGATAACGAAACCTTACAAGCTTGCATCCCGGGAATTCAAAAAAGAGGACAGCCTGGTTTCGGTCGGTCCCGTCAAGATCGGGCCTTTACGTCTGGCGGTTATTGCAGGTCCCTGTGCCATCGAAAACCGGGAACAGATCATGGAGTCCGCCCGTATAGTGCGGGATTCCGGGGGCGTAATGCTTCGGGGAGGGGCCTTCAAACCCAGGACATCTCCCTACGCCTTTCAGGGACTGGGCGAAGAGGGGGCCCGCTATCTGAAGGAGGCCGGGGAAAAGTACGGGCTTCCGGTTGTTACCGAGATTGTCGCCACAGAGCACGCGGACATGCTGTCGGATATCGTGGATGTCCTGCAGGTCGGTGCCCGCAATATGCAGAATTTTGAACTCCTGAAGCGGATAGGCTCGTTGAACAAACCCGTAATTCTCAAGCGGGGAATGGCCGCTACGATTGAAGAGTGGCTCATGGCTGCCGAGTACCTGATGGCCCACGGCGCCGAGAATGTGATTCTCTGTGAAAGGGGAATACGAACCTTTGAGACCTATACGCGAAATACCCTTGACCTTTCAGCTATTCCTGTTATTAAAAAGCTCTCTCATTTGCCGATAATCGTCGATCCTTCCCATGCCACCGGTATCCGTGAAAAGGTGATCCCCATGGCCCTGGCCGCCGTGGCAGCAGGTGCTGACGGTCTGGTTGTCGAGGTCCATCCTGATCCGGACAAGGCCCTTTCCGACGGACCCCAGTCGCTGCTGCCGGAACAGTTCGAGAAAATGATGCGGGACATCGAGGCCATGGCCCCGGTGGTGGGTCGTGAACTGGAGCGCCCGATACGGCGGGAACATGTTGTTCTCTCAAGGGATACTGCCGTCTCCGCCTCTTCTGCTGAGGGGACAGTGCGGGTGGGTTTTCAGGGGGAGCATGGAGCCTACAGCGAGAAAGCCCTGTCTCTCTACTTCAGCAGCATGGACGCGAAGAGCATTCCTTTAAGCAGTTTCCGTAAGGTTTTCGATGCAGTGCTGCAGGGGGAGGTCAGGTACGGTGTCGTCCCGATGGAGAACTCTCTGGCCGGATCGATACACGAGAATTATGATCTGTTTCTGCAGTATCCGGATATAAAAATCCTGGGGGAACGCCGGGTCCGAATCCGGCACACCCTGATCGGGAGACCGGGTGCAGGCCTCAAGGATATTCGCAAGGTCTACTCCCATCCCCAGGGGCTTGCCCAGTGCGCGCGTTTTCTTGATGAAGCCCTCCCCGAGGCTGAACGGGTTCCCTACTATGATACCGCCGGCTCCGTCGGTTTTATCGCCGGA
>Ga0334900_1001115_pt1 | contig 31609 bp, 27 predicted proteins | sample GraSluR3_MG_2_FD_207231 | JGI IMG/M metagenome (GOLD analysis project Ga0334900, IMG submission 207231) | Sludge microbial communities from methane-producing bioreactor in Wageningen University, Netherlands - Granular Sludge_31_08-R3 | ecosystem: Engineered > Bioreactor > Anaerobic >... | reverse complement strand
GAAAGCTTACAATTATCTTTGTGCATCTGCTTCGTTGCAAAACTCTTGAAATATAAGGATATATCTGCAAGTTTCGACGCCTACCAGCTACACAAAGCTAATCGTATGAATAATGCGGGTTAACTTACTAAATTCTTTCGGATCGAATAATTCTCCTGTTTCTTCATTATATACTGTAGTATATCCATTCAAAAAGCTATCGTATATGCGATAAGTTTCTGCTTTACTGGGTTTATGATCTAAGCCCTGGAACAAACCATTCAACACAAGCCATGCGCGTTCATCTACTATTCTTGCGTTTTGTACCGATTTGCCCTCGGGGTCTTTTATCAAAACATAATGCGATTGTTCTTTGTATGCACGAAAGGTTTCGCCAAAACGCCTCGAATTACTTGGAAGGTTATGTGTTACATTATGTTTAGCACTTAGCCATTTATTAAAATTTACAACATCGCCACAAATTTCGTTTATCATTCCTCGCAGCGAGCCACCCATGCTTATTTTTACTGCTCGCTTTTCTGCTTCAAGTTGTATGGCGGCATCCAGTACACTCGCATTAATAATGTACCGTTCCTGTTCCACTGCACTTAAGTACCTGCCATTGCGTTTAAACGTAGAATAGTATGCATTGGCTTCGCCCGAGAATGTGAAGTGTTTCTCAAGTGGATTGTCGCACTTGCGAGGATCACCAAGAAAATCTTGAACGGCTGCCGGAAGCGTATCGTAATTAATTAGTAATCTCCTGCCATTGCCACCGCGGGTAAGTCGCTTGACACCGTAGGGTTTGTGCTCGTGGCGATAAAGATCAACTTGTAATACTTTGAGTTTACTCCAAAAATCACCAATCAGACCCATTCTTTTAGCTCGTAAGTACTGCTCCGAATTACGGTTCCAGTACTCGAGGCAAATTTCTTCCTTCTCAACAGCAACAATATTTTTATCGTATATAAAGGGCATTAGTAACTTCTATTTTTATCAATTTCCATTTTCAGTACCTCTATATTTTCAGATATATACTCACGAACTTCATCCGTACATTTATCGTTTTCATAAAGCCACAGCAAGTAAGCTGCCGGTACATTAGCCATTTCTTTACCCTTATGCTTGCCGTATGGCATTATGTCTTGATCTGTTAGCATGGTTGATTTTTTCAAAGAGAAGTATCAGTTAAACATTGACATAAACACTCTGTAAGCATAAGCTTAAGTTCTGCCTCTTCTCTTTTGCGAATGTTGCGAAACACCTGTTCTACATACTGAGCTTTCGTCAGCCTCGGTTTCCTTGTTAAACCAATTGACAAAACAAATCGAAAAGGAAGCTTAATTGTTTTCATTACTTACTGTTTTTTGATTATTATTAGGAATTAATTCTACGCCATTGTACTGGGTTTTAGCTACGTGGCGAATTTTACGACTTAATTCTCCGGTTCGTAAACCATGTAATGCTAATGTTACAGCTGCACCGCTTACGCCGAATGCTTTTGCTATTTCTTTCCGTTTGCCGTGTTCAATCAGTATCTTATTCATAATCTTAAAATTTAGTTTATCTTTATGCCGTGTTAATTTGGTTACATGTGCAAATATAAACAATATTTCTTGTCTAAAACAAATATTTATGCAAAAAAATTCGTCTATTAAGCAAAATATATTACACTATCTTGATTTAAAAGGAATTAGCAAGTATCAGTTTTATAAAGATTCTGGAATAACACGAGGTGTTTTGGATCAAAATGGTGGTATGTCTGAAGAAAACACAGCGAAATTTATCGCCTATGAGCCAAATATTAATCCCGAATGGCTAATTACCGGCGAAGGCGCCATGTTAAAGAATGATAAAGATAGGTTGGTTACTAATATTTTAGATGAATATAGTGCAAATGCAGTTCCTTTGGTTTGTATTGATGCTGTTGGCGGATTTGGGAATAGTAGTTTTTCTATTGATAAGAAAGACATTATAGATCATTATGTTATTCCTGACTTTTCGAATGTTTCGTTTATGATCAGAGTAAGAGGAAACAGCATGGAGCCGACTTATTTACCCGGAGATATAGTTGCATGCAAAATAATTAAGGATAGCGCATTTATTCAATGGAACCGAGTACATGTAATAGCTACTACCGAGCAGGGCATATTAATTAAACGCATAATAGAAGGACCTAATGACAATGTAATAACAGCTGTAAGCGATAATAGTGTTTATGCTTCTTTTAATATCCCTAAATCTGAAGTAACTGGTCTTGCACTTGTTATGGGTGGAGTTAAGATAGAATAATACCAAATGCACCCGTAATATATACGTTTTTATTATTAATCAAACTGGCTATCTAAACTAATTTACTAATTAACAGCCGTTTAGCTTATGTCCTTGTGTATTTACTTAGTGTTAACAAGGGCTTTGAGTTTGCAATTTTTTGCATATTTCGGGCATTTTTAGGCTATTATCTTGCTTGAATGGGTACTTTTAAACATACAACTGTCAACCCAACTGTCAACCCAACTGTCAACCCAACTTTATTTTATCCTAATATTGTGCTTATTTTGGGTGTTTGTTTAGTGTAATTTTATGCTTATAAATCATTAGCTAGCTTCAGGTATTCTTTAAACGCTCATTAGGGCATAACATGCTAATTATAGCCGTTTTCAGGCTCGTAATGCTACTTGTTTAATGCTAAATTAAACTTATATTATATTGTATTAAAAGAATCTTTAAAATAATGATACCAAAATGATAGCAAAATGATAGTTTATGCACATTTGGTTTTTTGCAACTTACAACATGTATAGTGGCTACAATGCTGTTGTATTAGGGTTTACAGCGTATTTGTGTATTTGTTTTTGGTTGTGCTTTTGGTTTTGGTGGCCTTAAAAGGTTTAATGTCCAGCAATGGTGTGCCGTCCAGTATATCAAGCCCACTTACTTTAAGAATATTATTTTCTAGAGATTCTAATTTAACAATGCTTAGTCCGATAGGGTTTGGTCTGCTTGGACCCCGTATTGCAAATATTCCATGCTCAATATCATCCATAAATGGTTTTACCATTAAAGATTGCTTTTTTGCTAAATGAAAATGATAAAGCAGGAAAATGTGCGAAAATCCATCTAAATCAGTTAAGCCCTCAGTATATTCATTGAAAACTTCAATTATACCATGAGATTCTTTGGCTCCTGTTAGTTGAATTGGTGTCCCTTTGGGGTTTTTAAAACTGGAGTGGATTATTCCGATTGGCGTGAAAACTATTTTATCCATTTTTTTAATCTACTATTTATACCCAAATATCAAAGGTAAAATAAATACAACAAATACTGTCCAGAAAGCATATACCGGCAAATATTTACTTATTACATATTCAAGTTTTTCAATTTCAGTATTTTTAAAATTAATTTTGAATAATTCAATCATTATGAGCAATAGATTTACAAAAATCAAAATATTTGAACCTAGTACCACTATTCTGTTTGGTGTAAATCCGTATTCGCCAAGCCTGTAAAGAATAGCAGATAAGGCGATAATGTCTATTATTAAAGTAATAATTGACAAAAGGAGTAATACTATTTCGTTGAATCGCTGTTTGTTTTTTTTCGATGTTTCTGATACCGAAAAAACAATAATTCCCATTACGGCAATCAGCATAATATTAAATATCAATAGAAAATCTCTATCATTATATGGGTCTTTTCCTGTTATTATGATACTTATGAGGTAAACAGTAAGAGTTACTAATACCAATGGGCTAAATATATTTGCAATAATTGGAGCAATTTTGTTAGAAATTGCCGAAAAATTCCGAACAATATAAGTAGCAACTATTGGTGCCGATACCAAGCCAATTATCACAATATATTCAAAATAGAATTCTTCAATATTAAGGTCAATTGCCATAAAAAGCCCTATTGTAATTGTGCTTAAAATACTTCCAGCGATTAGAATAATAGCCGTTAGAATGGCTAGATCGCCATTGTATTTTATAAAATCAATTCTTTTAATTCTATCCTTAATATTAAAATCAATAAAAACTAAGCCATACAAGCACCATATTAAAAGTGGCATGTGTATGTAAACTAAATCTATGGTTTGGCTTGTTGTATTTGCAGGTAAAATGTTTATGTAAATTGCCGATATTAAAAAGATTATTCCACCAATTACCAATCCTTTAATATTAACAAATTTACGAGAAACAATTATGTATAATGATAAACCTAAAAACAAAATCAATGCAGTATTTTGGGGATAAAAATATTCAGGTTTAACTATATCGAAGAATTGAGGAATTTTAATCAAAAAACCGCTTAATAAACAAATTATAATCAGTTTAAATATGTTTTCTGTTTTATTAGGCTTATTATCTGTTTTAGGTTTAGTAAATTCTAAACGAGATCTCCAAAATGCGGCAATTTGATAATCTGCAATATCAGGATAAATCTCGAAGAAAGTTTTTTTGAATTCTTTTTTGTTTAGCCTGTATAGCTTTTCCAATTCTTGTGGTTCGTTTATAAGCGACTTGATTTTTTCTTTCATCAATTCAAACAATTAGTGTAAGAAGTAAAACATACTGATACTTAACGTTATCAGTATTGGTTTTAGTTTGTTTTAAAGAGATTTTTGTTTAAGATTAACAAAAAACTATTGTTTTATATAATCAGAAGTTTACATTTTAAACATTTACGATTAACACTTGTTTTTCAAACATGATAAATGAATGTAAGTATTACAATCAATTTTTCTAATTTTACATCTCTGTTTTTTAAAAAATAATATTAAGATGTCAGATTCACAAGATAAAGTTTTAAGAGACGTAACCCAAAACGAATATAAGTACGGTTTTGTAAGTAATATCGCAGCAGAATCTATTCCTAAAGGATTAAGTGAAGATGTTATTCGAATAATTTCTGCCAAAAAGGAAGAACCCGAATGGATGTTAGATTTTCGCTTAAAGGCTTATCGTAAGTGGCTTAAAATGAAAATGCCTGAGTGGGCACATTTAAAAATCCCCGAGATTAATTATCAAGATATTATTTACTATTCTGCTCCTAAGCAAAAAGCAGCACTTGATAGTTTGGATGAAGTAGATCCCGAAATTAGAGAAACTTTTGATAAGTTGGGGATACCTTTAGATGAACAAAAACGACTATCTGGCGTTGCTGTGGATGCCGTTATGGATAGTGTTTCGATAAAAACGACTTTTCAAGAAAATCTTGCCGAAAAAGGTATAATTTTTTGTTCTTTTAGCGAAGCTGTAAAAAATCATCCCGATTTGGTTCGTAAATATATGGGAAGTGTAGTCCCTTATGGCGATAATTATTTTGCTGCTCTCAACTCTGCTGTTTTTAGCGATGGTTCGTTTTGCTATATTCCCAAAGGTGTTCGTTGCCCAATGGAGCTTAGCACCTATTTTAGAATCAATGCTGCCAATACAGGTCAATTTGAACGTACCCTAATTGTTGCCGAAGAAGGAAGCTATGTAAGTTATCTGGAAGGTTGTACAGCTCCAATGAGAGACGAAAATCAGTTACATGCTGCTATAGTAGAAATTATTGTTAACAAAGATGCTGAGGTTAAGTATTCTACAGTTCAGAATTGGTATCCGGGAAATAAAGAGGGTAAGGGCGGCATTTATAATTTCGTAACAAAACGAGGAATTTGCAAAGGCGATAATTCAAAGCTAAGCTGGGCACAAGTTGAAACGGGATCGGCAATTACATGGAAATATCCAAGTACTATACTAAAAGGCAATAATTCTAGTGGAGAATTTTATAGCGTAGCAGTTACAAATAATTTTCAGCAAGCTGATACAGGCACAAAAATGATTCATCTTGGAAAAAATACTAGGAGCATCATAGTAAGTAAGGGTATTTCGGCAGGTAAAAGTCAGAATTCGTACAGAGGATTAGTAAAAGTTGCCAAAAATGCTGCAAATTCACGTAATTTTAGTCAATGCGATAGCCTTTTGCTTGGCGATAAGTGTGGGGCTCATACATTCCCATACATTAATGTTGATAATGATACAGCAGTTGTAGAACACGAAGCAACTACTTCAAAAATTGGCGAAGATCAAATTTTTTATTGTAACCAGCGAGGAATAGAAACCGAAGATGCTATTGGCTTAATAGTAAATGGCTATGCCAAAGAAGTTTTGAATAAATTGCCAATGGAGTTTGCGGTAGAGGCTCAGAAATTATTGCAAATTAGTTTGGAGGGTAGCGTTGGTTAATGGATAATGATAGCCCAAATATTGAATTTAAGCGATTTATAAGCAGAGAGTACTATTCTAAAGATTTAGCATTAGAATATCTGTCGAAGAGTTCTGCTAATGTTTCAGAAGCTATGCAGCTTGTTTTTGAAGGCAAACATCCCGATGCATGGCGTTCTGCTTATATGCTTGCGTTTTATTTTAATTCACAACCAAAATTAGTTAAACCATATATTCACGATATTATTGATTATGTAATAATAGCGAAACCTGATGGCTTACAGCGAGAATTGCTAAGAATGATTATGTTTGCAGGTTTTAACGAAGATTATGCCGGTAAAGTTGTTGATTTATGTTTTTCTTTATGGGAGCAAGTTAAAAAACAAGCATCTGTAAGAATGATTGCTCTTAAATTATTGGTTCAGTATTCCGATTATTATCCAGAACTTAAACCGGAACTTCTTGTTATTACCGAACATGATGGATTTCAAAATAAGCATGGAGCTAAACATTCAAAAGATTTAATAAGAAACAAACTAATAAGAGACTGTAAAAAATTAAAACTAAATATTAATTATTGATAGCTATGTTAAGTATAAAAAATTTACATGCAGAGATAGATGGAAAAGAAATTCTTAAGGGAATCAATCTTGAAATAAAAGCCGGCGAAATACATGCCATTATGGGTCCTAATGGTTCAGGAAAATCAACTTTAGCCTCGGTGCTTACAGGTAGGGATTTGTTTACTGTAACCGAAGGAAAAGTTGTTTTTAAAGGGAGAGACCTTTTAGAAATGGCTCCCGAAGATAGAGCACGCGAAGGCGTGTTTTTAAGTTTTCAGTATCCAATTGAAATACCTGGCGTAAGTATGGTAAATTTTATGAAAACGGCTGTAAACGAACAAAGAAAATATAAAGGAGAAAAACCTCTTAGTTCTGCCGAGTTTCTTAAATTTATGAGAGAGAAAAAAGAAATGGTTGAAATTGACACTCAGCTTACTAACCGTTCTGTAAACGAAGGCTTTTCGGGAGGCGAAAAAAAGAAGAATGAGATTTTTCAAATGGCAATGCTTCAGCCCGATTTTGCCATTCTAGACGAAACCGATTCAGGGCTTGATATTGATGCATTAAGGATTGTGGCTAATGGAGTTAATAAACTTAAAACACCTAATAATTGTGCTCTTGTAATTACTCACTATCAGAGACTTCTAGATTATATAGTTCCTGATATTGTCCATATTTTATACGATGGAAAAATTGTAAAATCGGCAGGAAAAGATCTAGCACTCGAACTTGAAGAAAAAGGATATGAGTGGATAAAAAACGAATTAGCAAAATAAGGTAAATACTAATTGTTATGAATTTAGAGGAAAAATTATATAATATTTATGCCGATAATAAGGATAAACTAAATATGGATATTCCTGATTTTATTAGGGAATATGCCGATATTGCAGCTAATAGCATTATTAAAAATGGAATTCCTGATAAATCATACGAAAATTATAAATACTCAGATTTTTCAGGTTTTTTAAACAATGGACTTGAGTATTCTTTAGAACCCGAAAAAACGAATATTGATTTAAACGAATACTGGCAATGTCAGGTTCCGGATATGGATACGCAAGTCATTTTATTAAGCAATGCATGGTATTACGATAAAAATAATCTGGAAAACAAATTTCCAAAAGGAGTAATTGTGTGTGGGCTAAGAGAAGCATTTGTAAAATATCCTGAAATAGTTAAAAAACATTACAGCAAATATTTGCCGCAAAATAAAGATGGATATATTGATTTAAATACTGCAATAGCAAGAGATGGAGTGTTTATTTATGTTCCTAAAGGTGTAAAAATTGATAAAACTATTCAGCTTGTAAATCTTATTCATGGTTTTGCTAATAGAGCAGTAATGCAACGTAATTTAGTAGTTCTTGAAGAAGACGCTTCCCTTAGGATGATTATTTGTGATCATACTCTTAATCGTACCCAAAACTTTATTAATAGCCTTACCGAGTCTTATATTGGTAAAAATGCTCACCTCGAATATTATTCTATACAAAACGAACCCGATACTGCAGCTTTACTTAACACACTATGTTTTTATCAAGAGGCAAATAGTCATCTTACAAATTTAGCGTTTTCGCTACATGGTGGGAGTTTACGTAACAATGTTTATTCTACGCTTGCCGGTGAGCGTGCTCATAGTAATTTGTACGGTTTGTTTTTAAGTGATAAGAAGCAGCGTGTTGATAATTATACATATATCGATCACAAGGCACCAACCTGTACAAGTAACGAACTATATAAGGGTATTTTAGACGATAATGCTAGAGGGGCTTTTTCCGGAAAAATAATGGTTCGTCCCGATGCACAAAAAACCGAGGCTTATCAAACCAATAATAATCTTTGCCTTACCGATACGGCAAAAATGCGTACAAAACCTCAACTCGAAATTTATGCCGACGATGTAAAATGCTCACATGGTGCTACAGTTGGGCAATTAGACCAAGAAGCTTTGTTTTATTTACAAAGTAGAGGAATTAGTAAAAAAGAAGCTAAACTTATGCTAATGTTTGCTTTTGCTAACGATATTGTAAGAAATATCCCTGTTATCCCTTTAAAAGAACAAATTTCTGGTTTAGTCGATAATCGTCTGAGAGGTGAATTTACCGAATGTAAACATTGTTTGCTTAATTGTAGTAGAAATAGATAAAGATATTCCTTTATAAACTAAAAATTTGAAAATGAAAAAAGAAATATTATTTTTTCTAAGTTTTGTAATGCTTACAAGCCTTTTTGTGAACGGACAAGTAATGTACTCAGACGATTTTGAAGCTTATTCTGTGGGTGAAGGAATTGCTTCCGAAGCACCAGATACATGGAACACATGGTCAGAACAGCCCGGTACTGCCGAAGACCCAACTGTAAGCGATGAGTATGCTCATAGCGGAACAAAATCTGTTAATATACAAGGAACAAACGATGGTGTTATAGAGTTCAACGACCTTACATCAAACCGTTATCGTATTGAATTTTATCTTTATATTCCTTCGGGGAAACAAGGATATTACAATATCTTGCAAAATTTTAACCCTACCGGAACAGGTACTATCTGGGGTATGCAAATATTTTTTCAGAATGGAATCGGTAGTATAGATGGAAATGGACCTGCGGCTAAAACTTTTCCTTATGAACCTGATACTTGGATTAGAATGCAACATTTCGTTGATCTCGACAACGACTGGGTTGATATGTATATTGATGGAGAATTAGTACATGCATACCAATGGAGCCACGGAACTTTTAATGATCAAACAGGAATTAACAAACTAGACGCTTTAAACTTTTATGCATATAACGAGGGTGGTACTTGCGAGTATTATATGGATGACTTTATTATTGAACAAGTGGAAATTCCAAACCCTCCAACAAGTTTTGCAATTGAAGTAGTAAACGACAATGATGTTAGTATTACATGGGATATTCCGGAAGAAGGTACACCAGAATCTTATTCTGTAATTCGCGATGGAGAAGAAATTGCTGTTGTAAATGAAGAATTTGAGTATTTTGATGAAAATTTATATCCGGGAAATTATACTTATCAATTAAAAGCATATTATGGTGAAGGTGTTGGGTACTCTGCTTCGGCAGGTAACGAAATTGTCAACATTGTTGGAGGTAATCAAAGACAATTAGTGTTATTCGAAATATTTACTGGTACATGGTGTCCTCATTGTCCTACTGCTGCTCAAGCTGTTGATTTGATGGCTAACGAAAACCTTGATGTAGCTATTATCGAATACCATGGTTTAAATGGCGACCCTTTTGAAACACCAGCAACATCAACACGAACCGGATATTATATCCCATTTTACGATAATGGAGACGGAGCTTTAGGATATCCTACAACAATAATTAATGGAATGATTGGTATGGAAGGTGCTCTCGCTGACGGTGTTGCAGCACAAAATGAATTGTACGACTATTATTACGAAGATTATTTGGATATCCCAACAGTTTATACTATTGACGCTGATATTGAATTTATTGATGAATCACCTTATGTATTTGACATTAATGTGAATGTTGAAGAAAATATAGCATATTACGAGGACGAAATCCGTTTGTTTGTTGCTTTAACTGAAACAAATATCCCATATAACTGGCAAGGAGGACTTAATGAAGTTAACTTTGTGTTAAGAGAGTTTTTAACTAATAATAACGGTACAATACTAGATTTTTCTTCACAATCTGTGCATAGCGAAACATTTCAATTATCTGTTGACGAAACATACATCCTTGCTAATTGCGAAATTGTGATTTTTGTTCAAAATATGAATAATGCCTATATTATGGAGGCTAAAAAGATGTCTCTCGCTGATTATGTTGGTGTTGAAACAAACCAACAAACTAAAATCTCTATATATCCTAATCCTGCAAATGATAATATAAACATTGTAGCAAATGCAAATATTACGAGTATAGACATATTAAATATTACAGGACAAACAATATTTAAATTTAAACCTAATACCAATGTAACTTTAATAAATATAGAAAACCTTTCATCTGGTATTTATTTCATAAATATAAAAACCGATAATGCTGCGTTTAAAGAGCGATTGATAGTGGAATAAGCTACTCAACTATACATTAAAAAAGCCTTAATTTAAAAAGTAAGGTTTTTTTTTATTACATTTCTTGATTTGTATAATTATTATTGTTATTTTTACACTATAACCAAAATACACACACAAATGAAAAAACTTTTACTTTTAGCGGCGATGAGCTTATTTTTCGCCCTCGGATTAATCAATGCACAAGAAATTTATTCAGAGAATTTTGATGCATTAAACACAGGAGAAGGTATTGCCTTGCAAGTACCCGACAATTGGACAACATGGACAGACAATCCTGGTAGTGCAGAAGACCCATGGGTAAGCGATGCATATTCTGTAAGCCCATCAAATTCTCTATTGATAGGAACAGGGAATGATGTTGTAATGACAGTAGGAGAGCTTACAGAAAACAGGTATAAGATGAGTTTTCAATTCTATATTCCTACAGGTAATTGCGGTTTTTATTCACCCATGCAGGAGTTTAATGCAGAAACCTCAACATATCATAATGGTATGCAAATATTCTTTCTTAATGGATCGGGCGATATAGATGGTGGTGGAGCAAATGGTGTTGCCAGCTTTACCTTTGACCATGATACATGGAATACACTTGAGCAGATTTTCGATTTAGATTACGAAACCACAGATATTTTTGTAAATGGACAAATAGTGTATTCAGGTAACTGGAGTAATGGGATAAATTATTATTCAAATACTTTGCAAGGATTTGACATTTATGGATGGGATGAATCTGCTACTCCGGCAATGTACTTCGATGATATTGTTTTTGAGCAAGTTGAATCTGTTAATCCTCCAACAAATTTAGTCTTACAGATTCAAAATGATAACGATGTACTGGTTTCTTGGGATGCTCCTGAAGTGGGTTCTCCCGATTCTTACTATATCACGCGCAACGGCGAATTCCTTTACGAAGTTTCCGGGGCTACTTCATACCTCGACGAAAATCTATATCCTAATATTTACGATTATCAGGTTAAAGCTTATTATGGTGCCGAAAATGGATATTCCGTACTAACTGATACTGCTACAATTGAAGTTGAAGGAGGTGTGCAACGTCAAATGGTTTTGATCGAGATTTTTACAGGTACCGAATGTGATGATGCTGGTACATTGGCAATGGCTACTTCTCTTTTCGAAAATCTTGGTTTAAATAGTACTGTTATAAATTACCAAAGTGGACTTTATGAAACATCAGCTTATAATAACCGCTCCGCATTTTATGTGCCTTTCTTCGACTCTGATGAGTCTTCCGACTTATTATGCCCAAGTTCAATCGTAAACGGAATGATAGGACACGAAGGTCTGGTATCTAATTTGTTAAATCAACGAAATTTCTTTAAAGATTATACCGAAGAATACCTTGAGCTACCAGCAATATATACAATTGAACCAGCATTAGATTATGCCGGATCCGGAGTTTTTAATATTGATGTTGATATCGAAGAAGTTTATTACTATTATGGTGGTGATATGAAATTGTTTGTAGCTCTTACCGAAAATGGAATCGAAGAATCATGGCAAGCTCAATCTGTAATTAATAATATGTTGAGAAATATGATACCCGATGATAATGGTACTTTACTGGATTTTTCGGGTAGTAGTGTTGATAACGTATCATTACAGTTTACTATAAATAGTGAGTATAATATGGCAAATTGTAAGCTTGTTTTCTTTGTGCAAAATATTGAAACAGGACATATTATGGAAGTAGCTGAAATGTCTCTCGCTGATTATGTTGGTGTTGAAACAAACCAACAAACTAAAATCTCTATATATCCTAATCCTGCAAATGATTTTGTTAATTTATATGCTAATGAAACAATTACCGAAATTAGTATTATGGATATTGCAGGAAAAAAATTATTAGAAGAAAATCCGAACAGCACAAGTGTTGAAATAAATACAAATGATTTATCCTCGGGTGTTTATTTAATAAATATTGAGACCTTAACAGGTAATACTATCAGAAAAATTATAGTAGAATAATACTGCATTAAAAATTTATTAATTATGAATGTTGATTACCTTTGTGTAGTCAACATTCTTTTTTAATATGAACTTACAAGAACAAATACGCAGAGATTTTCCTATACTCAAAACAAAAGTTTATAACAAACCATTGATATATTTTGATAATGCTGCAACTACACAAAAACCTCGGATAGTAATTGATACTGTTGCTGATTGCTATGCTAGCAAAAATAGCAATATTCATCGTGGGGTGCATTTTTTGAGTGAACAGCTTACCGACAAATACGAAGAATCGAGAGCAGTTGCAGCAAAGTTTTTAAATGCAAAAAAAACTGAGGAGATAATTTTTACACGTGGTACAACTGAATCGGTTAACCTTGTAGCCTTTTCTTTTGGACAAGCTTTTATTAATCAGGGAGATGAGGTAATTGTTAGCGAAATGGAACACCATAGTAATATGGTGCCATGGCAAATAATGTGCGAACGCAAAAATACTAAACTCATTAAATTGCCAATTACTAAAAGCGGTGAACTTGATATGGAAGTGTTTCCTAAATTAATAACCGGTAAAACACGAATTTTAGCTATTACTCATGTGTCTAATGCGCTGGGAACAATTAATCCTATAAAAGAAATTATCAAAATTGCTCATTCAAATAATATTCCTGTATTTGTAGATGGTGCTCAGGCTGTACAGCATATTAATGTTGATGTACAAGACCTTGATGCCGATTTTTATGCATTTTCGGGACACAAAATTTATGGACCAACAGGTATTGGAGTTTTGTATGGTAAAACCAAATATCTTGAAAAAATGCCTCCATATCAGGGAGGTGGCGAAATGATTAAAAAAGTTAGTTTTGATAAAACTACATTTAATGAACTACCTTTTATTTTTGAAGCAGGAACACCTAATTACGTGGGTGCAATTGGGCTTGCAGAAGCTTTGAAATATGTTTCTAACATAGGTATTGAGAAAATTGCAGAAATAGAAACCGACTTGCTTAATTATGCCACCGATAAACTAAAAGATATCGAAGACATTGAAATTTTTGGAAATGCTAAGCACAAAAGCTCTGTAATATCTTTTAATGTAAAGAATATACATCATTCCGATATTGGTACTTTGCTTGATAAATTGGGAATTGCTGTACGTACAGGTTCGCATTGTGCCGACCCTGTTATGGATTATTTTGGAATTAGCGGAACAGTAAGAGCTTCACTGGCATTTTATAACACAAAAGAAGAGATTGACGTGTTTGTCGCCGGACTTAAGCGAGTATTGGGGATGTTGAGGTAATTTTAATTCAGGATATATAAAAACTGAATTAATTAAAACTTAAAGCTATAACTTACCGATGGAATAATTGGGAATAAGCTTTGCTGCTTCAATATTATTTCCGTTTCTGATTGTTCAAAGTAGTAATAATATGGATTTTGCCGATTATAGAGGTTATAAATACTAACATTCCATGTTCTTTCTCCCCATTTTGTTTTTTTCTTAAAATTTGCACCTATATCTAGTCTGTGATATGCTCGCATTCTATAATTATTAATTTCATCATAAACATAAGCTTGTGAATTATAGTCAAATTTACCAGTTTCATTTTCAGACCAGTAGTCGGGTTCGTCAACTATTTCATAGATACCTGTGGGTATTGTAAAAGCATTCCCTGTACCATAAACCCATGTAGCAGAAACTTCAATGTTTTCATTTATTTTGTGAGAAAGAACAATGCTGAGGTCGTGAGTTCTGTCGTATTTATAAGGAAAGGGCTCGCCGTTATTAATATTCGCAAACTGTCTGGTTATTTTAGACAATGTATATCCAATCCAACCTGTTGTATTTCCGGCTTTTTTTTGAAATAGGAACTCAAATCCGTAAGATTTACCTATACCGTCTGTTTCAACTTTGTCTTGCCAGTCCGATGTTGCATTTACAGTATTAGCTCCTTCTTTATATGCAATAAGATTATTCATGTTTTTATAGAATCCTTCAATACTTAGTTCAAATTTCTCATCTAAAATATTACCTGTAAAACCCAATGCAAATTGCTCTGACCTTGAAGGGCTAACTCTTTCGGTTGAAGGCATCCACAAGTCTGTAGGGATACCAATACCAGAATTGGTAAGTAAGTGCACATTTTGTTGCATTGTTGCATACGAAGATTTTATAATAAAAGATGAACTTACGGGAACTGATAATAATATACGAGGTTCAAGCGATAAATAATTTTTACTTTGTACTTGATAAATAGAAAGACGACCACCAATATTTGCAAAAATTTTGTTTCTAAAATTAAATTCATTGGATAAATACGCAGAATATTCAAAGGAATGTAAATTGTAATCGCCAAAAACAGTATCAAGATGGTAATTACTATTATCGCTTTGATTATAACTTGCAAGTCCTGGTGTAAAGTTATGATAAATAAAACTACCTCCGAAATTAAGATTAACTATTGGATGAGCATAGTATTCAAAATCTAATTTAGCTGAAGCATCGTTTATCGCTGATATAAAATTACTGAATGCAGTTTGTTGGTATAAAATATCATCAATATTTTTTGTCATATTGTTATTCAATCTATATCGGGTATAACTAACAATTGTGTTGCTAAATAATTTTGGACTATAAATGTGATTCCATCTTAATGCAAATAACTGATTACCCCAATCTTGATTTACCTTTACACTACTGTTAGAATGAAATGAATTGTCTTTTCTTCTAAATGAAAGTCTGTCGTTGCCAAGATATGAGCTAAAATACAATCTATCTTTATCGGAAAACTTATAATTAATTTTTGCATTAAAATCATAGAAGCTGTAGCCAATACCTAAGCCTTGTGTAAGTGCTTCTGAAATAGGTCGCATTAGAATATCGTACATAAATCTGCGAAACGATATCATATATGAGGCTGTGTTTTTTATGACAGGTCCTTCTATAGCAATTTTTGAGGCTACCATACCAATCATTCCGGCGCCTTTAAATTCTTGCATATTTCCATCTTTCATCCTTACATCTAAAACTGATGACAATCTGCTACCGTAGATAGCCGGAAACCCGCCTTTTATTAGTTTTATCTTACTAATTGCATCTGAATTGAATGTAGATACAAACCCACCCAAATGATTTACATAATATATAGGAATATCATCCAATAAAATAAGATTTTGGTCAGGTGTGCCGCCGCGAACATATAATCCGCTTGAAGCCTCATTGCCTGAATTTACTCCTGGCATAAGTTGCAAAACCTTTAAAACATCGGGTTCGCCCCCAATTGCAGGTAGATTTTCAACTTGTTTTACAGAAATTGTTGTCGTACTCATTTCTGTGGCTTCTTCTATTAAACTACCTGAATTTGCACTTATAGTAACTTCTTGCAAAAGAGTCCCTGTAGTTAGGGCATAATTATTATTAGAATTGGTTTTCCCTGAAAGCGTGTCTGTTACAGAAATATAACCTATATAAGAGACCGATAAGTATATGCTGTCATCTTTTGGTAAACTAATACTGTAAAAACCATAATTATTACTAACTGTACCACTACTTGATTTTAAATCGTATATATTTGCACCTATAAGTTTTTCACCTGTTGCAGAATCAGTAATATAGCCACTCAAAGTAATGTTCTGACTAAAAGAATTGCCCGATAATAGGATAAGATAGAGTATTAGAATAGAATTAAGATTAATTACAATATGGTTTTTTACTCTAATCATTTTGCTAATTAATAAAGCCGTAATATTTGGTTATTGTATCCGTAATTTGAGTGTATCCTGCAAATATTCCATATCCTCCGGTAATATTTGAATACATAGTACTTGGCTCTGTTGTACCTGACCAAAAATCGCTATTTAAACTACTTTGATGAATTGTTAATTGTTTCTTATATTTATAATATGATTTGCTAACTTTTCGTAAGTGAACAATTAGCTTTAGTTCTTTAAATTGTGGATAGGAATCTTCTAAATACAAAGTATTTTGGAAATTAATCTTCAAAGAATATTTTTGACCAATAAATCGTTTATTGCTGAAAACAAGTGTTTTAGGTTTAAAATCTAATAATCCTTCGTCAGTCAATACAGGGTCGTAGTTTTCAGCACAATAGTCGGCTATCCTTTTTTCGTAAATAGTATCAAGCGATGAACGCTTATATTTCATAATAAGCATTACTTCATAGTATTGCAAATCGTATGAATTGTCTTCTATCTCTATAATAGCCTGTGAAGCAGGATAACCTTGCATGTCAAAAATTGCAGAATCGTTAAAAGAAAATGAATAAAGAATAGGCTCTGATGGTATTGTGTCGAAAGCAATTATCTCTAAGTCATTGTCAAACTCAGGAATAGAAGCTTTTATTGAATACCGTTTACCTGATTTAGGGACTATATTTGACTCATAAAAGCCGTTAAGAAAACTTAAATTTTCAATTAGTAAATCATTTTCAAACAAAAGTATATTAGCGTTATTAATTGGGGAAGGAATATCTTCGCATAAAGAAAAACTCGAACTTAATCTCAGTTGCAAAATACTATCATTACTAAATAAGCAGTTAATTACAGGTACCTTGTTCGTATCAGGTATCTCAATTTCAACAATTTTTGTGCAACTTGATAAATATAAAGACAATACAAAAACAACAAACACCTTAACTAATACTCTATGATTCTTTATCATTACTAATTACTCAATGTTTCTTTGAAATATCAAAGTTATAATTTAATTTAAATGAAATAATTCCATGTTTATAATTAAAATTTTCAATGTTTGATATTTTGTACATTAAATCTAAGCTAACTCTATTTTTAAATAAATATATTGATGCACCAGGGGCTATATACACTCCTAATTCACCACTTCGGAACTCATGATATCCTTGCATAGGTATATCTGACCAAGAATTATTGTGAGAATAATATACACTACCCTCTACAATTGGTCTGAAAACATTAAAATAAGTTAACGAATATCTACCAAAAATACCATATCTTGAATTAAATATGTTTTGATTCTGCGAACCATCATTGTTAAATACTTTTGTTAACACAACTGAAATCTCAGGCCCGATTTTAATACTTGGCGTAATACTATATGCATACCTTAGTGCAAAAACATTGATATGTATAAAGTCGCTACCGAAAAAAAAACTGTTGAGGCTTTCTGCTCCATGATTATATTGGATGCCTATGCTATGTTTAAAGTTTCTAACTTCAGCGTTTTGCGAATAAATCTTTTGAGTCTGAAAGACAAGAGATGTGAAGATTATTATTGAAAATATTGTTTTCATAAAAAAGCATTAATGTAAGCTATTAACAATGTTTCTAATAGATTAAATACGACAGCAATATAATAAATAATACTGTGTTTTGTTAACAATATTTGTTGTAATTAATGCGTCCCGGTAAATGCATTACTATAACTTATTGATTTAGTGGTTGAACCATATTTCCCGTAATGTGTCGTTTCAAGTTCGCCACTAGAAATTGGTAATAAACTAACAGCAAAAGCAACATCAATTGTTTGCTTACTAGTACCGCCATGTGTAGCACTAGATATATCATATGTTGTTCCATTAGATATATAATAACCTTCTCCCCATGATACCCAGACTCCATCTAAGGTTTTGCCTAGCCAAATACCCAAGGTTTTTTTCTGTGAATTAGTAATTGCTCTATAGTAATACGAATTACCAATGATATCATAACGCAACCTTGAAACTATTCTGCGATTGCTGTCAAAATATGAGGTTCTATAACTATATTGATCTTTGAGTTGTCCTTTTTTTATCTCTGTTGTTTTTATGTTTTCTAAGCTTATTTCATTACCCTTAGCATTTACAATCATTGGAATTTTTTCGGTATCGCCATCAATAATAGTGTATAAGTAGTTGTGAGATATTCTGAATATTGAATTACCAACCTGGTAAACTCCAAATTCATTTGCACAATAAGCCAAAATATTTGGTGCTTGTAGGTCTTGAATTACTGATTCAGCAATATTAGTTTCATAAAACACATTTTTATGTGATTTAATAAATTCATTTGAAACTTCATTGCAATTTTCTAAAGATAAAAGACCTTCTTCATATACTTGCATCATTGAGATTAAACCAATTGATTTGTTAAAATCTTGAATTACTTCTGGATTACCCTGATTTCTAAATATCCAATCCTGATGTTTCCAATATGAAGTAGAATCTTTGAACACTAAACGACCATCAATTACGTAAGGTAATTCATAATCTTCACAAGAATTTGAAATCTCTTGTGGTATTATTGTAGTTTGATCTAATTGTGATGTTATAATTTCAGTTTCTTTCTCACAGGAGGACAAACTTAACCCAAGAATGATTAAAAAACCCCATAAGTAAATTAAAGCATTTTTTGTTTCATAAAATTAAATTTAAATAGTTATGACTAGATTAATTGGATACTAATTTATTTAATTATTTTGCTGTATGCCTTTGATTTACCTATATTTATACCCCCCCCTTATACATTATACACTGTTATGTTATTTTTCTACATAAGTTAAATTACATTTCTGATGTTTCTGTATCCAAGTAAGCGTTTTGCAGCCTTATTAAATTATTAAAGCATTTATACATTTTTTTTGTACTAATATTATTCGTTTTTTATTCGTGTATTCGTGGCTATATCTCTTTTGCCACTAATGCACGAATGTTTGTTCGTATATTTTGAAATGAATTTTTACAAGCTTGCAATATCTCATGTATTTATATACTGTCATTAATTGTAGAATTAATTAATATATTTGTTTCTTAAGGTTCCACAATCATAACACTTCCATCGAGAGTAGCTAAAAATATATTGCCTGATTGCGTTAATATTGGACTTGCAAAAATCTTACTTCCTGTATAAGTAACCGATAATAATTCTCCGTTTGGAGAGCAATAATATAAACATCTATCCATTGAGGCGAAAACAATATTTTTGTTAGGTAAAACCAATGGAGAAGCAACTATCTTTTTCCTTGTTTTAATAGTATTAACAATTTTGCCATTAAGGTCAGAAAAGTAAATATTTCCATCGAAAGATCCGAATGCTATTAAACTATCACTTGTTTCTACTGGAGTACCATGTATTTTACCTCCGGTTTTTATTTTATTTATTAATTTGCCTTTCGAATTTATCAGATGAAGACATTTATCGTAAGAGCCAAAAGCTATATTTCCGGAACTTAACTCAATAGGTTTAGAGTGCATTATCCACCCGCCGGTTTTATATGATTTTATCATATTAAAATCTTTATCGAAAAAATATAAATTCTTGTCGCTTGAGCCAATTACTGCTATGCCATTCGACAATAATGCCGGTGAACCATGATTTAACTTTCGGGTTTTAAAAACTTTTTTTATGTCATTTTTTAAATCGTACCAAATAATACTTTTACGATTAGCTCCGAACAAAACAATATCCTTAGATACTTCTACAAGATTTGTAAATATTTTTCCTCCCGGTTTTATTACTTTTCTTAATTGTCCATCATTATTAAAGAAATAAATATTTCCATCGTAACTGCCTAGCGATATTAACGTGTCGGAAACACTTTGAGGAGTAGCATGAACCCAGCTTTTTGTTTTATAGCTGTTTATTTTATCGCCTTCGGAGTTAAAAAACAGAACATTTCCATTATGGTTGCCGGCAACTATATTACCGTTTGGCGTATGTTTAGGAGACGAAAAATAAGCCCCTCCTGTATGTTGAATATCTTTAATATTTGCAACACAGTATTCACTTTTAGAATTATTGTACGAAACATATTTATAGCAAGAACTTGATAGCAATAAAACTATCGAAATTAAAGCAACAAATGAATAATTAGTTGATTTAAAGATGTTTATTTTCAAAAATCTTATTCTAACTCCCACTCGAACCCGTCTTTTTTATCTTTTATAATTATTCCCATTTCTTTAAGCCTGTCTCTGATATTATCAGATGTGGCAAAGTCTTTTGCAGCTTTAGCTTCAAGTCTTATATTTAAAATAGTATCAATAAGATTATTAAATAACTCATTACTTTTGCTATCTGTTTCTTGTTTAAGACCAAGAATATTGTAAGTCCATTTATGATAAGTATTTTTTAATAATTCGAGATCGCTGCTATTTATTTTTTCTTTTCTTTCAACCAAAGCATTAATAGTTTTAAGTCCATCGAAGAGGTGTGCAATTACTATTGGGCTATTAAGGTCGTCATTCATTGCTTCTGTACATTTTGCATCAATCTTATCTATTTTTACTGTAGAATTTTCGGCAGGTTTAATTTTATCTATTTGAGCAATTCCTTTCATTAGCCTGTTAAGCCCTTTTTCAGCTGCTTGCAGGGCTTCATTGCTAAAATCAAGAGTGCTTCTGTAGTGTGCCTGAAGTATAAAGAAACGAATAGTCATTGGGCTGTAAGCTTGCTCAAGTATTTTATGATTTCCCGTAAATAATTCTTCGAGAGTAATAAAATTTCCAAGCGATTTCCCCATTTTTTGCCCGTTAATGGTAATCATATTGTTATGAATCCAGTATTTAACCGATTCTTTGCCTAAAGCAGCAGTACTCTGAGCAATTTCGCATTCGTGATGAGGGAACAGTAAATCCATACCGCCACCATGAATATCAAAAGTTTCGCCTAAATATTTCATACCCATTGCAGAACATTCGGCATGCCAACCGGGGAATCCATCACTCCATGGCGAAGGCCAACGCATAATATGTTCGGGGTTGGCTTTTTTCCATAAGGCAAAATCAAATGGATTTCGTTTTTCGCTTTGTCCGTCTAGTTCTCGAGTGTTACTATAAAGGTCTTCAATCAATCTCCCCGACAGTTTACCGTAAGGATAAGTCTTATTGTATTTTTCAACATCAAAATATACCGAACCATTGCTAATATAAGCAAATCCCTGATTAAGAATTTGTTTTGCCAATTCAATTTGTTCAATAATATGCCCTGAGGCATGGGGTTCAATACTTGGGCGAAGTGTGTTAAGAGACTCCATATTACTATGATACCTGTTGGTATAATATTGAGCTATCTCCATTGGCTCCAGTTGCTCAATTCTTGCCTTTTTGGCTATTTTATCTTCACCTTCGTCTGCATCGTTTTCTAAATGACCAACATCAGTAATATTTCTAACATATCTTACTTTGTAGCCTAATTGCATTAGATATCTGTAAAGTAAATCGAAATTAACGCCAGGACGTGCATGTCCCAAATGTGCATCGCCATATACTGTAGGTCCGCAAACATACATTCCTACATGTGGTGGATTGATAGGTTCAAAAACCTCTTTCTTGCGTGTTAATGTGTTGTATATATTAAGTTTGGTGTCCATAATAATTGTAGAGTAATTTTAATTACGCAAAGTTATAATTCTTTATGCAATTTAGGTAATTTTGATGATTGATTGTTTTAATGAAATTTTAAATGGAAATGCTTCATACTGTTATGATAAACCTCAATGTTTTAAAAATTGACAGAAAATATTTTGAAGCAATGAAAATGATTTTGATTTAATACAAAAATCCAAAAAGCCAGAGTGGAGCAACATTGCTGTAGCCTATTTCAATATTATCTTTAATTATCCATGAATTTTCCAGATTTCTTATCTGTTTCTTGGTTTTGTTTCGACCCCCAATTTCAAAATGAAATTTTTCATCCACAATAAAATCTACATCTTTTGAAGAGTAAATCTGATGCCCTTGTTTCAATTGATTGATAAAAAATGTTTCTCCTATATTCCCCTTGTCTGGTTGCTGAGATGCAAGAGCAAACATCATATTTGAATTATCGATGTAAATTTTTTCAGGTTTATTTAAGCTGTTTATTCCTTTTATTGGTGATCTCAGCAAACTCACAATTTCTGCATCGTGCATAAGATATAAATATTGCTTTAGTGTATTCAAGCTAATTCCTGTTCTTGTACTCAATGATGTCATATTAGGCTTAAAAGGAACACTTTTACTTAAAATCTGCAAAAGTTTTTTAAGGTAATAAATATTTGCCGACGGGATATTAATAAACTGAGGAATGTCCACTTCCAGAATGGTTAAAATAATTTCTTCTAATTTCCGATGAAATGAAAGCTTATTCTCGAGATAAAAAGGATAATATCCATGAGCCAGATAATTATTAAAATACTCTATAGGTCTTATCTGTGCTTTAACCTGCATTGCAATTTCAACATGATGATTTAGAATATCATTCAAACTAAAGGATTCAAATTCATATACTCCTTCAAAATTCAAATATTCTCTGAATGAAAGTCCTGGCATTTGATAAATAACAGCTCTGCGGCTTAAATCGGCTTTTGCTTTTTGAAAATGCAACAATGATGAACCAGTAAAAATCAACTTTATGTTAGAGAAATCATCATAAATATTTTTCAACTCAATTGCCCAATTTTTATATCTGTGAACCTCATCCAAAGCAAGCAATTTACCACCTTGTAAATAAAATTCTGAAGCAAGGTCATAAAGCTTGTTTTCGGTAAAATACAAATCATCGAGACTAACATACAGAACCTTTTCATAGGAATTGTATTGTTGCTTTATGTGTTGCAGTATCATTGTCGTTTTACCAACACCTCTACCTCCCTTAATCCCGATAAAACGGTTATTCCAGTCAATTGTGTTTTTAAAATCTCTGATTGTTTCAATACTTAATTCAGATAATTTGGTGTAAAATTTTTGTCTTAATTCATTCATAACTAAACAATTTAAAGCAAAGATACACATATTTGTCAATACATTGACAGTATTAAGTTAAAATTTATCAAAGCATTGATAGTTTTGTTGAAAGAGTAGAGAATAAAACAATCATTTTAGCAGTATCCTTAAAACAGAGAAAATCTTGATTACACAAAATAAATCTTGCAAAGGGAATAACTGTTGAAGCTATTTTTCGTATTTTCATGCCGAAAAGTTAAGGTTCCTACTTTTTTGTCTCTAATCACTAAAATAGGTGAAAATTATTTATCATCTAAATAGTGTGTATTATTTACAAGAGCAGTGATTTAAGTGGAATTGTTGATTAATGTATTTTGTATTTAAGGAAATGAAATTGAAAATGAAAAAGCTATTATTTTTATCGATTATATTTTTAAGCCTAGTATTTTTAATATCCTGCTCGAATACGCCAAAACCGCAAACAGCAAAGAAAGCAAAATACGTTTTTTTGTTTATTGGCGATGGTATGGGTTATTCGCACATAGCACTTACCGAAGCATATTTGGCAAATCTTGAAGACGAAATTGGGGTTAAAAAACTCGTTATGAGCGAATTCCCTGTTCATGGGGTTTGTAATACCTTTTGCGAAACCCGTCAGATTACCGGTTCGGCAGCAGCGGGTACGGCTATAGCTACAGGGAATAAAACAGGTGTTAGTATAATTTCTAAAAGTAGCGACAAATCGGTTGATTATAAGTCGCTTGCTTATAGCCTTAAAGAATCAGGATATAAAATAGGAATAATTTCGAATGTAGCTATTAATCATGCTACTCCTGCATCCTTTTATGCAAATGCAGATAGACGTAGCATGTATTACGAAATAGGAGTGCAATTAGCAAATAGCGGGTTCGACTTCTTTGGTGGTGGTGGTTTCAAATATCCTGAAGGTAGAAATGCAGATATGGAAAATTTGTATGATTTTACAGAGAAAAATGGCTACAATATTTATAGGGATATCAATGATTTAGATAAAGCAAAATGTGAAATTCCTTGCATGTGTGTTAATCCTACAATACTTGATGAAGCAGAAATGCCTTTTGCTATTGATCCTAATTACAAAAAATCAATACCACTTGCTGATTTTTTAGAAGAAGCTATTGATCTCCTTGAAAATAAGGACGGATTTTTTATAATGTTAGAAGGAGGAAAGATTGATTGGGCTGCTCATAGTAATGATGCTGCCGGAATTATTCATGAAATGCTTGAATTCGACAAAGCTATTGCAAAAGCTTTCGAGTTTTATCTATTACACCCCGAAGAAACATTGATTATAGTAACATCTGATCATGAAACAGGAGGGCTTGCTCTTGGTAATGCAGTTAATGAATATCAAACTGATTTTAAATTTCTGCAAAATCAAAAATATTCGCAAGCATATATCGAAAAAGAGATTGCTAAATCAATGCTGATTAATAGGGAGTTTCAGGAGCTATTAACGCTTATTGATACTTTATGTTTCAATAATTCGATAAGCTTTACAGAAGAAGAAATTGGGAAACTTAAACTTGCATATGATTATACTATATCGGGAATTTCACATTATAATCCTAACGAATTATACGAAATATATGGAGGTTATCATGCAATTGTTTCTGCAGTAATAAATATAATAAATACCAGAGCAGGTATTGGATTTACCACATGGTCGCATACAGCTTCTCCTGTACCTGTAATTGCTATTGGTACCGGAAGTGAGTTGTTCGATAATTATTTTGACAATACAGAAATATCTTCCAAAATATGGGATGCTATGGGGATGTAGTTTTTTAATGACTTAAAACATATAAAATAAATAGGAAAACATTTTTGTAATTGATAATTTTATAACCTAAAATAAATTGAATAATTAAAACACAAATATTATGGTTGATTTAAAATGGTCAGAATTGCCTTTTGGCTACATTAAGACAAATTATAACGTAAGGGCATATTTTAAAAATGGTAATTGGAGTAAGCTTGAAATTACCGATAAAGAACATATTGATATTCATATGGCAGCTACCTGTCTGCATTATGGGCAAGAAGCTTTCGAGGGTATGAAAGCATATCGTGGTAAAGATGGTAAAATTCGTTTATTTCGTTGGGAAGAAAACTGGAAACGTTTACAAAATTCTGCGAATGGAATTTTAATGGAACCTGTCCCGAAAGATTTATTTTTCGAGATGCTTAAAACTGTTGTTCTTAAAAACGAAGAATTTATTCCCCCTTATGGAACAGGTGCTTCACTCTATATCAGACCTTTATTGTTTGGTTCGGGTGTAAGAGTTGGCGTAAAACCAGCTGATGAATATACGTTTTTAATTTTTGTTACTCCTGTTGGTCCTTACTTTAAGGAGGGCTTTAAGCCTGTAAAAATTGCTATCATCAGAGACTCCGATCGTGCTGCTCCATTAGGAACAGGAACACTTAAAGTAGGAGGTAATTATGCCGCTAGTTTAAGAGGTGGAGAACGTGTTCATGCAGAGGGTTATGGCGCACCAATGTATTTAGATGCTATCGAAAAAAAATATATAGACGAAATTGGCGCTGCAAATTTCTTTGCTATTAAAGATGGAACTTATATTACTCCTAAGAGCAGTTCGATTTTGCCTAGTATTACGAATAAAAGTCTCATTCAATTGGTTGAACATCTTGGCTATAAAGCCGAAAGGCGTCCTGTAAGCGAAGATGAATTATCAGGGTTCGAAGAGGTTGGAGCTTGTGGTACAGCAGCAATTATTTCTCCAATTGGTGAAATAAAAGACCTTGACAGTGGTGAGGTTTATAAATATTGCCCTGACGGTAAACCGGGACCGATATCTACAAAATTGTATGAAACTTTAATTGCAATTCAATACGGAGATATGGAAGACCCATTTGGATGGGTTACGATTTTAGATTAATAATTTTTATAAAAACCGAAATTTGTTTCGGTTTTTTTATTAATGATTATTTAGACTTTTTTAACAAAGTGTAACTAAAAGGGAGTATCTTTCAGTTTTAATGGTTTTATTTGTATCTTTATAAAAAATATGTCCTTACAGCTATTAATGTTTTAACTGCTTAAATATTTTAAATTATGAAAAAATTCTCATCTTTAACAATTATCATTATTATCTCAATACTTTACTCTTGTGGTGGAACTAAAACGGATGAATTAAGCAAAGAGAATGATAAGCAAGAGCAAAAGCAAGAGAAGAAACAAGAGAACGACAAAGCCTCTGAAAAACTATCGAAATCAACCAAAGAAGGAATGATGATGCTCCTAGAGGAGTGTAATATTAATTTGCATGAAGCTCTTGAATATAGTGAGGTAAAAAGAAATAGCGAGAGTTATGTTATAAAATTTGAGGCTAATGATGTTGACGAAGAATTGAAAGAAGAGTTAGATGCCTGGTTCTTTGAGCAGGTTGAGTTTTTTGAAAACGATGGATGGAGCAAGTTTGTTAATATGGAAAATGAAACAATGTTTGGAGTTATTATTAATGAAATATTGTTTCTTGTTCCTCCGGCAAAAGCTGTAGATGTTACATATGGAATTACGCTTTCATCTTCGTATGACACCGACAGTAATAAGTATTCTTTTACATTTAGTGCTAACTAAAGATTTAGGCTTTAAAACTGTAATTTTTTTTAATTATGAGCAAATGGGTATTGGTTCTATTTGTATTAATAGCTTATGCATTTACATCATGTTATTCAGAGTATTTGCATCTGGACTATAAGGTAATTGATATTGCAAAAGTAGATACTACAAATAATTTGATTCCTTTTACTGCAAGTACTAAAGCATTTCGTAAAGCTAAAGGTATAGCTGCTTTTCCCGATGGGGGAGTGTCAAAATATATTATGGACGATTGTAATTTGTGGTTATTAGATAAAAAAGCAAAAACACTTACCAGATTAGTGTCTTTATATAAATTATACGCCGGTATTAGTAGTGTGCCTTTTAGTACCGAGATTGTTTTTAATGATTCTTTGGTTTTTTTTAGGATTATTCCATTTACAAAATATCTTAAAATTGACAGTTCTAATAATAACTATTTGCCTAAAGCATATTGTGCAAATATTAAAAATAGAAATGTATCAGAAATTGACACCATATTGTTTATGCAGCATTATAAAATTGATACGAGTCGAGAATTCTTAGAATTGAATAAGATGAAAGAAATGTTATCTGAATTTGAATTGAAAGAGTGGGGTTTTATTTTAGAAGATTTATATCCGAAATCGGATAAAAGCTATATTGATGATTTTATTTATGTTGCTAAAGGCGGGAATCAGCTTACCCGACGAGCTATAGTAGAGCAGATAATTGCAACAAAAAGTAAGAACGAGATTGAAGCAATTATTACAAAGATGGATGAATATAAAAATAGTTTGAGTGGATATAAGAAGGATGAATATATGTACTGTACCGAAGAGTCTTATTATCTTATAAAGAGATTATTAGATTAGTTCATTGATGAGTCAATCTTTTAGAATGAATTGAGTAAAAAAAAACCTGACTTTAAAAAAAGTCAGGTTTTTTTATTTTAATCAGGGAAAAAATTATTCTCTTATATCAAGCTCATTCATAATATACTGAGCATTTGCAAATTTATCTATTATCCATAGTACATAACGAGAGTCCACATTTATTGTACGTTGGAGTTCTGAGCTAAATATTAAGTTGCTGCAGAGCCATTCCCAGTTTCCGTCAAAAGCCAACCCAATTAAATGTCCTTCGCCATTTAAGATAGGGCTTCCTGAGTTTCCGCCTGTGATGTCGTTGTCGCTTAAGAAACAAACAGGCACACTTCCTGTATGGTCTGCATATCTTCCATAGTCTTTATTTTGGATTAATGTAACTAATTTTGGATCAACATCAAACTCTAAGTCATTAGGAACGTATTTTTCAAGAATCCCCTCTGCATAAGTAAACTCATGATAATGCACTGCATCTCTTGGGTCGTAGTCATTAACTGTTCCATAAGTGAGCCTTAGAGTTGAATTTGCATCTGGATAAAAAACTCTATCAGTTTGATATTTTCTAAGAGCTTCTATGTAAAGTCTTTCGGCAACAGCAATTTCACTGGTAAATGATAAGTAGTTTGATTGGAGAGTGAATATTCCCGAAAATATTCCTTGAACGTACTGGTAAATAGGGTCTTTAGTAAGAGTTTTTTGTTTAGGTTTGTTTAGGAAGTCCATCATACGATCTTTATCTGTAAAAATACTTTTTGAATACACAGCATCAATAAACTTGTCGATAGATTCTTCTTCTGTTTTTCCTTTGAAGTTACTTAAAATATATTCGCTAAATACAGGACTTCTTTTTTCGGGTTCAATATCTTTTATATATAATTTAAGCATTGCACTAAAAACATCTTTGTCAGCTTCAGGAAAATATCCATCAAACATTTCGTCAACATCAAGTTTCATTTCTTCGCAAAATTCTGTTATACTTTCGGCATTCCCTTTAGAGTCTTCTAATAATGATTCTAAGCCCATAAATGCTTGAGCATTCATAGCATTGCTATTGCTTTGTAAAAGTCCAATAGAAACGTATAATAGCCCTTCGGTTTCATCTTTGGCATTACCATATTTTTCTTGGAGGATAGGTATAATGCTTCCATATTTACTCTTTCGGTTACTGTCGGCATTTATCCATTCGGTAAAGCCTTTTTCGAGTTCAATTCTTTGTTCTATTGCATCTGTAGTTTTAAGGGTGTGAGCTTCTCCTTTAAATAATTTATGAGCATTTGCAAATCCGGCATAAGTATCTGCTAGAGCCAGACGGATTTCTTTGTCGGCGTCCATATGTTTTTTCATTTGTTCAAGCATTACGCTAAAAAGATTGACAAGTGTAGGGTCAAAAATATCACGCTTATATACCATTCCTGCGGCAGATAAAAATCTTTCTGTTTCTCCGGGGTATCCCATAATCATTGTAAAATCACCTTCTTTAAGTCCTTTTATTGAAATTGGTAAATAATGCAAAGGTTTGTAAGGGATATTGTCTTCGGCAAATTCGCTTGTAGGCATTCCATCCGGCGACATATATACTCTAAAAATTGAGAAGTCGCCTGTATGGCGGGGCCACATCCAGTTATCGGTATCTCCACCAAATTTACCTATAGATGATGGAGGAGCTCCAACGAAACGTACATCTCCAAATTCCTCATAAATAAATAAATAATACTCACCACCTTGATACATTTCTTTTACTTTGGCTTTATAGTGATTGTCGGTAGTAGCTTCTTTCTCAATTTCGCGTATAACTTTAGAAATCATACTGCTTCTATCGCTTTCTGATGTTTCATCATTAATATCGGCTAATACCCTTTCAGTTACGTTATCGATACGAACTACACGACTAACGGAAACCCCTGGCACAGGAATTTCTTGGTCAATGTTTCTTGCCCAATAACCGTCGTCTAAGTAATTGTTCTCCATAGAACTTAAATTTGCAATAGCTTGATATCCGCAATGATGGTTTGTGAATAATAGTCCTTTTTCTGAGACTATTTCACCGGTACAGAAACCTTGTCCACCTTCGCCAATTAATTGAAAAATAGCATCTTTGATGCTTGATCCGTTAATGCTGTATATTTGCTCGGGAGTAAGTTTACAGCCTAATTTCTCCATATCGGTATAATTCATTTTACTCATGTGTCCAGGTATCCACATACCTTCGTCGGCTAGTGAACTCAAAGACAATAACATGAAGAAACTAAGAATTAATAGTAACAAATTTTTCATAATACTTTTATTTTAATTATTATTTGAAGTAATGTTAATACAAAAGAAACGAATTTTTTTAAAAATTCAGCATAAGATTCCTTAAAATGTTCTTAATAGAGTATGTATTAAAGTTATAAAATAAAAAAGTCATTCAGATTTGAATGACTTTTTTCTAAATAAAAGAGTTTTATTATTCGACAGAAATATTTGTTCTTACAGTACTGTTCCCGTCATTTACTTCGAGTATATACCAACCAGCAGCCCAATTTGAAACGTCAACTTTAATGCTATTAGTAGATTCATTAGTTTCAAACATTACTTGACCGATAGAGTTAATTACTTTTAAGTTTGCAATTTTGTTACCTTCGATTGTAAAGTTGTTTGTAGTTGGGTTTGGAAATACATTATATTTGCTTGCAAATTCGGGAGTAATATGTACAGTTGAAGTTACTGTAATGAGGTCTGTTACGGTAAATGTATCTGTGTCTCCTGTGTTTGTATTTGTAACTACAAGTGTTACATCATAAACTCCTTGAGTATTATATACTACAGTAGGATTTTGATCTGTGCTGTTAGGAGGGTTTCCTCCTTCAAATGTCCATTGCCATGTATCTGCATTTATGCTTTCGTCTGTAAAGCTTATTTCGGTACCACCCGGAACTGTTGTTTCGCTGGCACTAAATGCAGCAATTGGAGGAGCATTTTCTTCTGCTTCTATAATTAGTAATGGCTGATAATCTAAATCTGCAGCGGTAATACCAACATCAAATCCACCCATAAGGTCAACTGTTACAGTGGCATCGAAATCGAATTGATATTCGCCTTCTTGTGTTGGAGTGCCAAATATTATTCCGCAATACCTTGTAATAGGGTCTGTTGGGATGAATTCGTCTGCATCGGTATCCCATTCTAATCCGGGAGGTAAACCTGTTACTTCATTAATAACAATTTTTTGTATAGGTACTTGCATACCCATAGCTTCAAATGTTGTTGGTGGAATAAAAGTTATTGTTAATTCATAAGGAACATTAACATAACCGTTTGGGAACACCATAGGACAAATTTGTCCAGGGTCTGCCGTATCAATACAAGCTTCGTCCGGAACACAAGGTTGTTGGCTATAAACATTTGTTGAAAGCCCCATTGCAAAAACAATTATTGCAATAATTAGTACTAGTTTTTTCATAATTTTATGATTTAAGAATGATTACAAATTTATAATAATAATATCATATAGATCAAATAATAATTAAAATTTTGCAGTTAGTTGAATTTCAAATCTACGTGGAGGTCTCATGTCGCCAGGGCGTCCTACCTGCTCTGCGTTTAATAGATTCTTAACAATAAGAGAAGCTTTTATATTATCA
>Ga0334900_1001107_pt1 | contig 31722 bp, 22 predicted proteins | sample GraSluR3_MG_2_FD_207231 | JGI IMG/M metagenome (GOLD analysis project Ga0334900, IMG submission 207231) | Sludge microbial communities from methane-producing bioreactor in Wageningen University, Netherlands - Granular Sludge_31_08-R3 | ecosystem: Engineered > Bioreactor > Anaerobic >... | reverse complement strand
TACCATGTTTTTATTCATGGAAATGCAATAATTTGTAAATATTATCACTAACATTTTCAAATTGTGAAACTGTTCTGTCAAATGCAAATTTTATTAATTTAAAATTGTTGTGCATGAATAATACGGGTTAAGTAAAGGTTTATATTTCTTTAAGATTGAACATGAAAGTATTTGCAGAAAGTTTATTGTGGAGTAATAGAAATTTGTTAAGAATAATACATGCAAAATCCGAAGCAATCTGCTATCCACCGCCGTCATAACTGCTGTCCTTGTGACAGCAGTTATCTAACAACAATAACATCATTAACTAATCCTTTTTCGCCAAAATAATCTTTTGCACTACTATATATATACTCTTCCGGTTTATAAACGAATCCAGCTTTAACCGGATTGTAGTGAACATAGTTTATTTTTTCATTTGTGACTTTTGAACTCCATAATTCAATCGGATGATTTTCATGTTGCCAAAATTTATAGTCTCTTACATTTGAAGATTTCTTTGCAGCATTAGAAAATTGTTCCAATAAAAACTCTTTCCGACTCTCTTTAGGATTCTCTTGAATTGCTTTCACTATAGCCTTACTTGTAAAACGCTTCAAATCTCCAATAACCTGTTGAGGAGTAAGTTCTGATATAATTCTGAAAATCAAATGAACATGGTTTGTCATAATACACCAAGCAAATATTTCCATTCCTTTTTCTTTTTGGCAAAAATGCAAACTATCAATTATAATGTCTTTGTAAATATTTCTTGTAAAGACATCCAGCCAGTTTACTACAGAAAAACTTATAAAATAAACGCCTTCAGGATTATGGAATTTGTAGTTTCTGCTCATAATACAAATGTACTATTTTTAAAAAACTATCTTGTGGTTTGTAAATACTTCAAACCACAAGACTTAGTCTTGCGGCAACGGAGTCTTGCGGCAACGGAGTTACCATTTATTAAATTGTATTCTGCCATAGTATTCAAATCTTCAATAAACTTACAAATCATTCTTTAAAGAAATAACAAGACGCAATTCACTATAATCATATTTTCCGTTACCAGCCTCTACTAATTCTGTAAGAGAACTTAAGTCTTTGTCTTTTAGAAATTCTTTAATTTCTTGAAACCTTTCCTTTTCAATTAATGCTTCCGGCTCAAGTTCTTTATTAACAACAAAATGCAATAAATGATTGAAAACAGTAGAAAACACTAGCCCCCTTTCCTTAGCAATTTCATCAACACTAAGCCCTTGTTTAAACAATTCCAAGCTAACTAATTTTGTATTAGGCTTACTTTTCTTAATCGGTTTTGCAATCACAACAGGTGCTTCACGTTCAATATTATTTCTTTCGCAGTAGCTGTTAACAATTTCCAAAATTTCATCTCCAAATAAATTGATTTTAGCCTTCCCTACACCCTTTATTTGCTTTAATTGTTCGTAGTTTTCGGGTAAAACACCGGCTATTTGCTTCAATGTTTTTTGATGAAATATCATATATGCTTTAAGCCCTGACTCTTCGGCAACCGACCGGCGCCACACAACTAACTCTTCAAGTAAATCGGTATGCAAATCTTTAGTCTCTGCATATTCGTAAACAGGCTTTTTCTTATTAAAAGTTTGCTTAAAATCAAGCTCCGAATCGGCTATTGTTTTTATATAACTCAAGGTGTTAAAACCACTCAGCGTTTTACTAAGTGCATTCAACTTAATAAAAATCTCTAATTCAAGTTTCCCTAATATTTCAGTAATTTCTTTCTTAATTTCTTTATTGTCGGCATCAAAATGCATTCTTGTGAAAGGCTCGTGCAAAAGAGTTTCAATATTATTTTTAAAATACTCAGAAGCTTTACAAATTCTATTTTGCAAATATTTGTTCTGTTCGGGCATTACATCCTCTAAAAATATTTTGTTAAGCTGTTTCTGAAAACTATCAGCTACTTTAAATATGCTTTCGTTTAGTTTATTAGCAAGTTCATCAAGCGAGGATTGGTAATCGTTTAAGAATTTATCTACGTTCTTATTATACTGTTTTTTAAGCCAGTAAAATAACTTTTTCAATTCTGTAAAATCAAAAAGCTCTCTAATCAATTCTTTTTGATACGAAGACTTAAACTCGTCAAGCACTTGATTATCCGGCTGATGCTCGCTAACATATTCATTAAAAGATTGTATTGTAAAGTCGGTTTTAATTGCTGATTCGTGCAGCTTTGTAAGAAGTACCAACCCCTCTAATGTTCGGCAGCGACTAAGAGCCACATATACCTGCCCGAAAGCAAATGCCTGACTTACATCTATAATAGCTTTATCGAAAGTAAGCCCCTGACTTTTATGAACTGTGATTGCCCATGCAAGTTTAAGTGGTAATTGCTCGAAACTACCAATTACTTCCTCCTCAATTTCTTTAGTTTTCTCATTAAGTTTATACTTAACATTTTCCCATGTTTCGGTATTCACATATATTTCATCTTCATTTTCGTCGCATTTTACAATCACGATATCCTCATCAAATCCGGTAATAGTGCCAATTTTACCATTATAATATAGTTTATTAAACGAAGAATCGTTTTTAATAAACATTACTTGTGCTCCTTCCTTCAAAATCAATTCTTCTTCGGTCGGGTACATATATTCCGAAAAATCGCCATCAACAATTGCCCTGAATTTATGCGATTTTGATTTGATATTATCGAGTTTTGTCTTATTAATTCGTAAAGCAATATTATTGTGTGTTGTAAGAGTAATATAGCCTTCGTCGTCAGCCGGCGAAAAGTCCGGAACAAATCTGCTGTTAAGCTGATTATACGATTCTCTACTTAAATTATTAATTCGTATTTCTCCTAAAAGCTTAATAAATGCCTCATCTTGCTGGCGGTAAATATGTTGAAGCTCTATAGTTGTAAATCCTGATTTTTGCAAAGCCAAACTGCTAAAAAAATATGCATTTCGATAGTACTTACTTAGCAACTTCCACTCATCATCTTTAATAACAGGAGCAAGCTGGCTTAAATCACCAATCATTAACAATTGCAATCCGCCAAAAGGAGCACTGTTTCTTCTGTAAGTTTTAAGAACATCGTCAATAGCATCGAGCATATCAGCTCTAACCATACTTATTTCATCAATAACCAAAAGGTCGAGGCTTTTAATAAGTTTTATTTTATTTCTATTTAGCTTATGCCTGAATCTTTGATTTTCATTATCTTGATTACTTGCAATATTAGTTCCCGGCACAAACGGGCTAAATGGTAACTGAAAAAACGAATGTATTGTAACACCACCTGCATTAATAGCAGCAACACCCGTTGGAGCCACAACTATCATTCGTTTGGGGGATATTAAACGTATATTTTTAAGAAAGGTAGTTTTTCCGGTTCCTGCTTTGCCGGTAAGAAATATGTTTGTATTAGTGTGTTGAACAAAGTCGTATGCAAGCTTTAATTCTACATTGTTTTCAAAATCCATTATTAACAACCATTATTATAGTTATCACAAATATAATAATTTTTGAAACAGTCAGGGTACTATCATTAAAGATAGTCTGAGACTTTCAAAACTTCAAAAACTCGAAAGTAATAAGTGAGCTTTTAGCCTTTTTGCTTAACAGATTTCAGAAATCTAAATCCAAAGTATGCTATTAACAATAGTATAATCAAACTACTAATATACGATATAATATTCCCAATTTTATATGATTTAGGTTCAAATTTGAATTCGATAACATGTTTACCTTCCGGCACTATCATCGACCTAAGCACATAGTTAGCACTAAAATGTTCTGTTTCTTTTCCGTCAATATAAGCCTGCCAACCTTTTGGGTAATATATTTCGCTGAATAATGCCAATTGTGGATTTTTTGTTTCTGATTCGTAGCGCAAATAATTTGGGGCATAATCAGTTAAATATATTCCGGCATTAGGATCGTAATTAAGCTTAAAGTCGGCTAATTTTGCCTCAAACTTTTCATCGATAACAGCTTTATTCTTTGTATCTAAATTTCGCAAAGTGATAAGTTCCTCATTACTACCTGGAACTATTTCATAATCTTTAACAAACCATGCATTTCCGAGAGCAGAATTATTCCGAATTGGTTTTGCACCCCCATTATAAATTACGTATCTGGTGTTTAACATATTAAGAACAGGAGTATTGCTATTATTATTAAAAATATCGCTTACAGTATCTTCTCCTATCTGATTGCTAACAGCAACATTTGCAAGATACATAGCCATTTGCATTTCCGAAGCCATTACAGAGTCCATTAGTGTTTGATAACGCTGCATTTTTGCCCCATGATATCCACCTATGCTTTTATGAAAATATGAAGTACTTGCATCATTAAAAACGCTCACCGCCAAATTACATACTCTATAATGTGGATCTTTGTCCTGCAGGATAATATTATTAGCACGAGTAGGAAGATATGGAACCTCAAACTTTTTGGCGGAAACAAAATTATCATTATTCAAGTACCTTCGGTTTACTACCCACATATCAGTTAAAATCAAGACAGCCAGAATTAAAAATGCATATAGGTGTTTTATTTTTTTCTTCATTATCAAGAAAATGAGAACCGCAGCTATAGCCACGAACATAAGAGAGCGAAATGCATCAGCACGCACCACAACTTTACGGTCGGTATGCATAGCATTTACAACTTCCGATTTCAGTTCTTGCCTAAATTGGGCATATTGTGGATCGTTTGGAACGCCCTGTGCCATTTGTTCTGCAAGATTATATTCGCCCTCTCCTTCTACACCAAGCAAATCAGGTTTTGCAATAAACGCAAGCAACACAACCCCAACAATTCCAATACTTATATAAAAACTATTTTTGAGTTTTAGTGGTTCTACTTTATTTAAGAATATCTCTCGTAATCCTAAAAATGCGAGTAATGGCATTGCAAACTCAGCAATTACCAAAGTCATACTCACAGTTCGGAATTTGTTATACCCCGGGAAATAATCGAAAAATAAATCGGTAAACCACATAAAGTTTCTTCCCCATGCTAGCATAATACTCAAAATCGTAACAATTACAAGCCACCACTTTAGCTTTCCTTTTACAATCAAAGTTGACAATACAAACAAGAAGAAAATAATAGCTCCGATATAAACAGGACCAGATGTAAATGGCTGTGCACCGAAATAAACAGGCATACTCTCTATAAAAGCATTTGCATTTTGCTTACCGTAATATTTTTCAATTACATTATAACTCTCCGAATCTTTACTCAAAGGAGCACCTGATGCACCACCTTTTACGTTTGGAATAAGAAGTGTAAGTGTTTCATCTACTCCATAACTCCAGTCGGTTGCATATTTTTTTGTTAATCCATCTTTCCCCCTCATCGAATATGGAGCATATTCCTGAGTAGTAATTATATTACTAGCATTAATTCCAATGGCTAATACCGCTCCAATCACTAATATTCCGGTTGTTTTAGCAAATTGAAAGATTTTCTTTTCTCTTATAGCTTCAATAAGCAGTATTATACCTAAAACTAATAATATTAAAAACGTATAATAAACTATTTGTAAATGATTAGTAAGAATTTGCAGTGCCAAAAAGAAACTCATAAGTAACATTCCCTGTAAAGCTTTTCTGTCGTATGCAAGATAGAATCCGGCAATTACAGGAGCCATGTATCCTATAGCTAATGCTTTGGTAACATGCCCTGCTGCAATTATTATAAAAAAGTATGACGAAAAGCCAAAACCAATTGCCCCTGGAACAGCTAGCCATGGTTTAAGTTTAAATACAATAAGCAAAATATAAAACCCAAGAAGATAATAAAACAGATAAAATAATGGACCTCCTACGCCAAATGTTATAATCTTTTGCACTTTATCAAAAACATTTTTTTCTTTTGGAGTACTAATTAAATATGTAGGCATTCCACTAAACATACTGTTTGTCCACAAAGTAATTTCACCGGTTTCGTCTTCGTAAGTATTTTTTTCGTGTGCTGCTGCCTGCCATACCTTCCAATCGTGCATATCCAGTTTTTTCCCTGACAAAACAGGCGAAAAATATAATGCTGAAATCAAGAAGAATATTACAACCGCCAATAAATGAGGTAATACTTGCTGTTTAAAATAGTTTTGCATAAGTGTATCTATTTTGTTTTGCACAAAAATAACAGAAAATTATAGATACTAATATCGAAATAGTTAGAAATAAAAAAACAATTGAATTAGTTTTAATATTACTAAAGTTTTTAAGATAATAATGCTTTAAAGTTTTACAATCACAAAACCAATTATTTTTAATTTGCAGCATTTTACTAATTTTACGCTCAAATTTAAAGTGAAATGAAGAGGACAAAAATTATTAATTTATTAAGTTCTGAAGCTTCGGACAAAAAAGTTTTAGTACAAGGTTGGGTACGTACAAAAAGAGGGAGTAAAAATGTAGCATTTTTAGCAATAAACGATGGATCTACAATCAATAATATTCAAGCGGTAGTAGAGATAAACGATTCCACTGAATCAATTCTATCAAATATTCATGCAGGAACTTCGGTTTCAGCTTACGGGTTTTTGGTTGATTCACAAGGCTCTGGTCAAAATGTTGAGCTACAATGCGAAAAAATAGAAATTTTGGGCTTAGCAAATCCTGATTTTTATCCATTGCAACCCAAAAGACATAGTTTGGAATTTTTACGTGAGATTGCACATTTGCGCTTTCGTACTAACCTTTTTGGTGCAATTACCAGAATACGCCATTCAATGATTTTTGCAGTTCATAATTTTTTTAACGACAAAGGTTTTTATAACATACACACTCCTATTATTACAGGCTCTGATGCCGAAGGTGCAGGAGAAATGTTTAGAGTTACCACTTTAGATATGCACAATCCTCCGAAAACAGAAGAGGGCAAAATTGATTATTCTAAAGATTTTTTCGGAAAAGAAACCAATCTTACCGTAAGCGGACAATTAGAGGCAGAATTAGCAGCTTTGGCAATGAGCGAAGTTTATACTTTTGGACCCACGTTTAGAGCCGAAAACTCAAACACTGCAAGACATTTAGCTGAGTTCTGGATGATAGAACCCGAAATGGCCTTTTACGACATAAACGATAATATGGATTTAGCCGAAGAAATGCTTAAATATCTTGTAAATTATGCTCTAAACAACTGTATGGATGATTTATTATTTCTAGAAGAGCGTAGAATTAACGAACAGAAGCAAAAACCGGCTAATGAAAGAGATGAACTTAATCTGATTGAAAAATTAAAATTCATTACCGAAAACGAATTTGTAAGAATAAGCTATGGAGAAGCAATAAATATATTAGAGAATTCGAAACCAAATCAGAAAAAACAATTTCAGTTTCCTGTAAAAGGCTGGGGTACAGATTTGCAATCGGAGCATGAAAGATATTTAGTAGAAAAGCATTTTAAAAAGCCTGTGATACTTACTGATTATCCAAAAGAGATAAAAGCTTTTTACATGAAAATGAACGAAGACAATAAATCGGTAAGAGCAATGGATGTTTTATTTCCACAAATAGGAGAAATTATTGGTGGTTCGCAAAGAGAAGAGAATCTTGATAAATTAGTGTCAAGAATGGATGAAATGAATATTCCACAAGAAGAAATGTGGTGGTATGTAGAAACTCGAAAATTCGGGACAGTGCCACACAGCGGATTTGGCTTGGGTTTCGAGAGATTAATGCTATTCGTTACAGGGATGGGTAATATAAGAGATGTGATCCCATTTCCACGTACACCAAAAAATGCTGAATTTTAAAACAATTTTTTTATTATCTTTAGAGAGTAAATTTAACAATTATGCTCAAACAGAGTTTACAACAGAAACAGCTTCAGAAGCTATCACCTCAGCAGATTAATATGATTAAACTGCTTGAGTTACCGACATTGCAATTAGAGCAACGAATTAAGAAAGAACTTGAGGAGAATCCGGCTTTAGAAGAAGATGATAATAATTTTGACGAACAGGAAGATAATTTACTTGATCAAGATAATGAATCCGACAAAAAGGATAAAGACGACGAGGAATTTTCGATTGAAGATTATATGGAAGATGACGAAACTCCGGCATACAGATTAAAATCAAATAATTATTCGAAAGATGACGAAAGAAAAGAAATACCATATTCGATTGGAGATTCTTTTCACGAAAATCTAATTCGACAACTCGGACTTAAATCTATCTCCGAAAAGGAAAAAAACTTAGCTTTATTCATTATTGGGAATATCGACGAAGACGGATATCTACGAAGAGAAATAGAATCTATTGTAGATGATTTAGCTTTTACACAGAATATTCAGACATCAAAAGAAGAATTAAATGATATTTTAAAGATTATTCAGGATTTAGACCCTGCCGGAGTTGGTGCCAGAAACTTACGGGAATGTTTAATTTTACAATTAAAAAGAAAAGAAACCCGCAGTGTGGAATCTATTACAGCATTAGAAATTCTTAATAACTACTTCGAAGAGTTTACAAAAAAACATTACACAAAAATAATAACGAAACTAGAAATAACTGAGGCTCAATTAAAAGGAGCATTGGAAGTAATTATAAAACTCAATCCAAAACCCGGAAGCAGCCACGAAGGTTCCAGCTCAGGAACTGCACAAGCAATAATACCTGATTTTATCCTCGAAAATAATGACGGCAAACTCGAATTAAGCTTAAATTCAAGAAATGCTCCCGAATTACGTTTGAGTAAAACCTATTCTCAAATGCTTGAAGATATTTCTAATAACAACGCAGAGGCTTCCAGATCAAACAAAGATGCTATTGTGTTTATTAAGCAAAAATTAGATTCTGCAAAATGGTTTATTGACGCAGTTAAGCAAAGACAAAACACTCTTATGATTACTATGAATGCCATTGTAGAATATCAAAAAGAATATTTTACCGAAGGAGACGAAACTTTGCTTAAACCAATGATTCTTAAAGATATTGCAGAAATAACAAACCTTGACATATCAACTATTTCTAGAGTTGCCAATAGCAAATATGTTCAAACACCATTCGGAAACTTCCTGTTAAAGTATTTCTTTTCTGAAGGTATGCAAACCGATTCGGGAGAAGAAGTAAGCACTCGTGAAATAAAAAAAATTATGATGAATTGCATATCAGAAGAAAATAAGAAAAAACCACTTACAGACGAAAAGCTATCTGAAATTCTTAAAGAAAAGGGATACAATATTGCACGCCGCACAGTCGCTAAATATCGAGAACAACTTGAAATACCTGTTGCACGCCTCAGAAAAGAACTTTAATGCAAGGCAATAAAACACTAAATATTTTTGCTAAAGGAATAAGCTATTTATTCCATCCTTTAATAATTCCAAGCATAGGATGTATATTAATTTTCAACAGCGGTTTTTATCTCGACTATTTACCTTATTCTGTAAAAAACTCTGTCTATATAATTGTTTTTATCCTAACTTTTCTGCTGCCAACAATGATTATTCCTGCTCTCTATTTTCAGAGATTAATATCATCAATAAACATGGACAAGAAAGAAGAAAGAATTTTGCCCATGATGATTGTTGTAATAATGTACGGCTTAAGTTATTATTTTATGCACAGAGCCGGATTTCCACCATTATTATTAAATTTTTTAATAGGTTGCATAAGTACAATTATTATAAGTTTATTAATTACAATTAAATGGAAAATAAGCTTACACACAGCAGGTCTAGGAGGGCTAACAGCTTTATTGTTTTTTTTGATTTTTTCATATAATCTAAATCTTGATTTATACTTTTCTATTGTAATACTGATTTCAGGAATAACAGGTACTGCAAGAATGATAACCGGCAATCATAACCCTTTACAAATATACATAGGCTTTGTAGTTGGGTTTGCTTGTGTTTTCATTCCTCTATTAATTCTGTAAGAAATACTATTTATGCTATATTTGCCAAAATAATAAATCATTATGGTTTTTCTTTTTAGAATAATATTATTTTTTGTCGGCTTTTATATAGTAGCACATTTGCTGTTTAGGTATATAATTCCTTGGTTACTACGCAGATGGGTTCGTAAAATGGAAAAAAACCACGAACAATCACAAGGTAGATATTACAGAAACGAAGCTAATAAAAAAGAAGGTGAAGTGCATATTGATAAAGTCCCTAAAGACAAAAATAAAGACTCTAAAGGTAAGGAGCTGGACGATGGCGAATATGTTGACTATGAGGAATTATAAAAAACACCCATAATGAAATTTATAAGAATAATTCTATATAAAATATTGGGCACCGGTAATTATGTAAATTTTGTTAGCTATCTTTATTTGCAGATGGTTAAACTTGGACTGCTCAAAAATAAATATCCCGAACTTTTTTTCCTAAAAAATCTTATAAAACCCTGCGATACTTGCATTGATATAGGAGCAAATGTTGGTTACTATTCTTTTTTTATGCTAAAACATATGGGCAATTCAGGCAAACTATATGCTGTAGAACCTGTAGAAATGTTCAGGAGAATTTGGCAAAAACGAATACCTAAAAGTAAAAAAGCTCAATACACTTTATTTCCGTATGCTTTGGGAGAAGAAAATGTAAAAGTTACAATGGGAACACCAAGCATAAATGGTGTAGTTCATCATGGCATGACAAAAATAATTGATAAAATAGCCGATAATATTGTAGCCGCTCATGAGGTTGAAATGAGAATTCCTGATGAGTTATTTGAAAACATACCAAATATCAACTTCCTTAAAATTGATGTAGAAGGATACGAATCAATTGTTTTTGATAATATGCACAAAACCATTAAACGAACACTTCCAATTATTCAGGCAGAACTGAGCGGCAAACAAAACAGACACAAGGTTATTAATTTACTACAATCGTATGGTTATTCTGTTTGTATCTTAGATATAGACAAGTTACAACTATTAAGACCTGAATTAGTAGATGGGATTAATTCTGATTTGTATTTTATTCCTGAAAGAAAAAAAGAATTATTTTGTTAACTCAAGATAATTGCCACTAAACTTATACACCGGATAAACATTTTTTAATTTATCCCAATAATCAGTTTTCTGATAAAACCAATTTAATAGAACCCACTGATTATTTAAAACTTGGGGGTTCTTTTCAAGAAATAATTCATACTCTGTACTAAGATCTTCGTTACTTTCGAGCATTTCTAAAGCCATTGGTTCCATAACATACGATTCTGAGTATTCTTTTTGTTCGAATATTCTATTAAAGAAACCCCACTTTAGCAATGAAGCAGATGATAATGGTTCAAACATATGAGCTATAAGCCTTGCCGAACGCTGGTTAATAGGAACAATAATACTCCCTGATGGCAGATTTCTGGTTACAGTATCTGTTCGAATCTCGAAACTTATAAGTCTTTGCCTACCCTCGTATGGAGAATCAGAAAAAACCTCATTGTAAAACCTATATGCTTCAAGATTAACATTATGCATAACTTTGGTTTTATAATATCTAATATCATGACAATCCAACAATTCAATAATATCTCTCCATACAGGCTCAAAAATGTAAGCATCGGGTAAATTAACAAAATCAGTAGGTTCAAGTTTATCAAAATAGGCAAGTTCAAAATCTACAGGAATATCAGAATAATTAAATATTAATCCGCCGGTTAATTTGCTGGTATCTATATCATATTCTACACCTTTAAAAATTACCATAGTGCTATCTCCTGTTGACTCAAAATTAAGAGGGAAAGGCTTAGACTTAAAGTCTTCTGAAGCAGCGTAAATGTCTGCTTCAGCATTAATTCTTGATATATTTTTTGATTCTTCACTAAGTATCAGCATTGTATGATAAATTATTTTATAAGTACCTTCTACCCTTAAATGATATGGTTTTAACATATGTGTCTCGATAAGTAATCCTGGGCGATTTTGTACAGCACTATATCCTTCGCTCAAAATTGGAGAAGCAATCCAGTTACGAAGTCCACTACGCGGATCGTGCCATTTATTGAAATTAACATATCGAAAAATTGGAAACCCATCGTTATCCATTTTACTTTTTATAGGTTTCAAATATTTTTCTTTTTGCCATAGATTATGTTCCTCGCCCATATTACCCAAGCAAGTAAGATCATAAGTTACCACATACTGATAATCTGCACCATCGGTGGTATGGCAATCAATAAAGAAATCGGGCAACCATTCGTTAAAAGTTTTTAAAAAAGCTCGAATTTCAATTGATTCTGCTTTTAGAAAATCTCTGTTCATATTAATATAATCGGCAGTAGTTCGCCAGCCCATTTCTTTAGGACCATTTTGATTTATTCTATTGTATTTACTTCGTCTGATACAACCATCAGGATTAATAGTCGGTAAAAACAAAATTGTAATATTATCAGGTATTTCAATTTTATCTTCAACAAAATCACGGAACAATAAAAATCCTGCATCAGTTCCATCGGGCTCTCCGGCATGAATACCTGCTTCTATCATCAAAATAACTTTATTAGCAGTTTTAACTTCTGAAACTGACTTAAATCCGTCCTTATCTGCAATCAACATAGGAATTTCGTATCCGTTTCCACTTTGCCCTATGCTAAGGTAATAAACCTTCTCTGATAACACATCTAGTTTATGACTCCACTCTAAAATTTGCTGATAAGTCATTGTTTCTGTTTTACCGGACTCTTCGTAAGGTGTTAGTAAATCTTGTGAATTTGCAAATGCATAAACTGCAATAAGCAACGAACTAATTAAAAAATGTTTTATTTGCATTATAATACTTTGTAATTTTATGCAAAAATACAACAGATGAAAATAATAATTAACATACTTATTATATTTTTAATACTAACTCCACTAAATTTAGAAGCACATAAAAGAGCAATTTACAACTTAATAATTGATACAGACGGTGGCCAAGACGATTTTAGAGCTCTAAGTCTTTTTGCAGCATCGGCAGAATTTAATATCAATGCAATTACTAGCGTTGATGGAGTTTTAAATCCAGATGAAACTTCTTCTTTTGTTAAGAGTTTAATGGAGTATCTTGGACATGATGGGATATTAATAGCAAGCGGGTTGAAAAATACTAATAAAACAACTACTACAAAATATCGTGATTTTGTGTTTCCTCATTGGCAAAAGTTATTTTCAGAAAGTAAACCAATAAATCAATCGGCAACAGAAACAATGTATCGAGTAATATCTAACGAGCGAAAAGCTACTGTAATTGTAGCCTTAGGTCCCCTGACCAATATTAAGCAACTGATTGAAAAGCATCCTGAAGCCTTAGATAAAATTGGTTTAATTATATGGTACAACAACACTCGTAATATTTCTGAAAGTTATAATTATCAATCCGATCCCGAATCTTTTGATTACTTGATTTCAGTGAATGCACCCCTAAAGTTGATATACTCTGCCGAAAAAATTAGTTATACCAAAACTTTTAACGATGATATAAAACAATTAGACAATGCTTATGCAAATATCTGGTACGAATTTCATGATGGCATGAAAAATCATCGATTTGAGGTTTGGGATGAGTTAAGCGTTCTATATTTATTGAATCCGATAATGTTTAAAGAATCTTATAGCGAAAATGGACTACCACTGCTTGAACCGTCAATAAGATTTATACCTGAAGTGCAAATTTCGGCTATATTAAATATCGACAAATCATTGGGAGGTGTAATTTATAACGAGATACCCACAGAGGGTCAGTGGTTAGTCTCCGACTCGCGTAATTGGACTGATACAATTGTAAAAAAATTTGGGTACCCCGAATTTAAGATTGTAGCTTTAACTTCGGAATTTCATTCACATCTTGGCACATACTCAATTGTGGGAGCAAAACTTGGCATGAGAGCAATGGAATACTTTCATGTTGGATTAGATGAAATTAATGTAATTAGTTATGCCGGCTTTATGCCACCGCTAAGTTGCCTTAACGATGGGTTACAATTTGGCACAGGAGCAACATTAGGATACGGAAACATAAGTGTTGACACAAATGATATAGCGAAACCTGCAGCTACAATAACTTATAATGGTAGATCAATATATTTTGAACTTAAAGAAGAGTGGTATTCAAAAATCGAAAACGACATAGAAAAACTGGTCAATAAATATGGATTAGATTCAGAGCTTTATTGGACTGAGTTACGTGAAATATCATTTCAATATTGGTTAGATATGGACAGAAAAGAAATATTTAATATTAAAGAACTATAAAACAATTCGGGAATAAATATTTTCTTTATTCTTCAGGAGTACTAAACTGTAATGCCTGCGAAATATTAAGCACATGAGAACATAAAGTTTCGCTTAATGCTACAATATCAGTAAAAACAACCCCCGATTGGTAAGTGTAATCTTTAGATTTTATTTTATTAGTAACATCTTTAATTAAACATGAAGCAGTATTACTAAACTTGTTAATATGCATTTCTATATAAGCTATCTCAGTTTTATTATCTCCAAAGTTTAGTGTTTCTAATTGCTTAATCATTAATTCTAATACTTTATCTACCATGGTAAATAAGTCATCAATTTTTTGTCGTTGCTGAGGTGTAAACCATATTTTCTTTTTCTGTTTACGTCTTAATGCTTTACTAATATTATAACAAGCATCAGCAATACTTTCTATATTGTCGGAGATTTTTAAATATGCTCTAACTTCTTTGCTTGCCAATATACTTAAATCTCTTTCACCGATTTTTGTCAAATAATCTGCTATATACCTCTCAAGTATGTCCATTCTCTCCTCAGTAAACTTAATCTCATTATATTCCTTTTTAAATTTATGTTCATCATTAATATATAGTAACTTATGTAATTGTTTAAACATATCTCCTGCAATTTGTGCATATAAGTACAACTCTTTCCTTACTTTTACTAGGGTTAATTCTGAGGTTGACAACATACCAGTTTGAAATAATTTAAGTTTATTATCGTCAATATCAGATTTTGTACCTTTAATAAAAACTTTTGTTACTTTTTCGATTAAAGGAATAAAATTAACAAATACCAATGCTAACATAAGATTAAACAGGGTATGAAACAAAGACAATGTAATTGGGATTGATGAATAATTGTATTTAGTAGAAACTATTCCCAACTTCAAGACTATTATCTCTACTAAATTTAAAAATGGTTTAAAAACACACAACGCAAGAACTACTCCAACAAAATTTACTAAAAAATGGGATAAAGCAGCTCTTTTTGCTTGTTTGTTAGCCACAATAGCTGCAATATTAGCAGTTACAGTAGTACCAATATTTTCACCTAAAATCATGGCGGCAGCTAGTTCAAAACTAATCCACCCGTTGCTACACATAACAAATGTAAGAGCAATAGTAGCACTAGACGACTGTACTATAATAGTAAGTAAAATACCAATTCCTGTAAAAATCAGAATAGAATAATATCCGTATTGGGAATAATTATTGATAAACTCGATTAAATTTAAATCTCTATTGATATCGGGCAAATACTGTTTCAAAAAGCCAAGTCCAATAAACAATATTGCAAATCCAACAATTACTTCTCCCCATGATCTCTTATTTGAGTTTTTAGAGAAAATCAACGGGAAAAACACGGTTAGTAAAGGGAGTGCAATAATTGAAATATTAAATTTAAAGCCAATTAGACTTATCATCCAAGCAGTAATGGTTGTACCTATATTAGCCCCAAGTATTACACTAATACTTTGAGCAAGATTAAGCAATCCTGCATGTACAAAGCCTACAACTAAAACAGTAGTTGCAGACGAAGATTGAATTATTGATGTAAGTATAAACCCCGAAAACAATCCCGAAAATCTGTTTGTAGTAATTCTATTAATAATATTTCTTAGCCACAATCCAGAAACTTTCTGCAAAGCCTCGCTCATTAGTTTCATTCCAAACAAGAACAAAACTATTGATCCAACAATTAGCAGTATATGTTGAATTATTACATAGGGCATATATAAAAGCTTAAAATTTTAACTCACAATTATAATTATTCTAATAATTGAATACGAATGTTTTAGATTAAGAAATTGTAAACAAGACTAAAATTTAAAATAAAAATTAACATAAAGTTAATATACAGTAATTACATAAAAATTAGTTTTACGACACAAAATATAAATTAATATGGACATATATTTAATCATCGTAATCATTCTTTTTGCTCTGGCAATCACAGACTTAGTAGTAGGCGTAAGTAATGATGCTGTAAATTTTTTAAACTCGGCAATTGGTTCTCGTGCCGGTAAATTTACCTTACTAATGGTTCTAACAGCAATTGGGATTGTAATAGGTGCCATTTTTTCAGGCGGGATGATGGAAGTTGCCCGAAAAGGGATATTTAATCCACAGTATTTTTATTTTAATGAAATAATGCTGATGTTTTTTGCAGTAATGCTTACCGATATATTACTATTAGATACCTTTAATACAATGGGATTTCCTACTTCAACCACAGTATCGATTGTATTTGAGTTACTCGGTGCAGCAGTAGCTATGGCAATAATAAAAATTGCCACTCAAGCAGATGCTTTAAACTTTGCAGAATATATCAATTCATCTAAAGCACTTGCAATAATATTTGGGATACTCATATCGGTAGTAATTGCATTTACTTCAGGGGCTATTATTCAATGGTTAGCAAGACTACTATTTTCGTTTAAGCTTGATAAAAAAATGAAATATTACGGTGCAATACTTGGTGGAATTGCAATAACCTCTATAACATATTTCATGCTAATTAAAGGCATTAAGCATGCTCCATTTATGACTGAAGAAGTTGAAACATGGATACACAATAATACTTTGCTAATTCTATTTGTAAGTTTTGCTTTTTGGGCGATATTCTTACAGGGACTATTTCTTTTGTTTAAAACTAACATTTTACGTGTAATAGTATTATTCGGCACAATGGCTTTAGCCATGGCATTTGCAAGCAACGATTTGGTTAACTTTATTGGCGTTCCTCTAGCAGGATTATCTTCGTATAATATATTTATTGAATCGGGAGCAAACAACCCATCTGCATTATCTATGGAACTACTAGCCGGACCTGTAAAAACTAAATTTGTTTTTCTTTTATTAGCCGGACTAATTATGGGTGTAACATTATGGATGTCGAAAAAAGCCAGATCGGTAATAAAAACATCCGTTGATTTAAGCCGCCAAAACGAAGGTGTCGAAAGATTTGGGAGCAGCTTATTAGCAAGACAAATAGTAAGAACAGGTATAAAAGTAGGTCAAGCAACATCGCATTTTTTACCAAGAAAAGCAAAAAAATATATTAAGAAACAATTTGATAATTCAAATCAGTTCGAGGATATTCCATTAGCCGAAAGACCGGCATTTGATATGCTCAGAGCCTCAATAAATCTTGTGGTTGCTAGTATCCTCATAGCTATTGGAACATCCCTAAAACTCCCACTATCAACCACATACGTTACGTTTATGGTTGCAATGGGTACTTCACTTGCAGATAAAGCATGGGGCAGAGAAAGTGCTGTTTATAGAATTACAGGAGTAATCTCAGTAATTGGAGGATGGTTTATTACAGCATTTGTTGCATTTACAGTTGCCGCAATAGTGCTTACCATAATTAATTTTGGCGGAATAATATCAATGTTGATTTTAGTGCTTATTGCTGCTTTTATTATTTATCGCTCATCTAAATTACACAATAAAAAAGAGAAAGAAGAATCTGCTCAAAATTATACCGAAAACCTTAACTTTAAACAAGAATTACACAACAAGTTAAACTTATATCTACTTGATATTAAAGATATTTGCTTAAGTAGCCTTAAAGGTATTACTAACTTTAAACTAAAAAAGCTAAAAAAATGTAAGAAAAGAACAAAGAAACTTACAAAAAACTCTATCAATTACAAATACGAGATGTATCCGACATTGAGTAGGAAAGGGATAAACTTTGAACAAGCAGGAATTTATTATGTCCAAACTGTTGACTATTTAAGAGAAACTGTTGATTGTCTTAATTATATCTCCACACCCATTTACGAACATGTTGATAATAATCATAAAGAACTGTCAAAGCCACAAGTTAAAGATATTAAAGTTTTACAAAAGTTAATAGATAATCTCTTCGACCAAGTAATGGAATGCTATAATGGTAACCTAAGCCAAGATGCTCTTAATAGCAATATTGATGATTTTAATCAACAAATATCAGAACTACGTAATACACAAATTAAAAGAATTAGAGCTAAAAAAGACAGTACTAAAACAAGTATTTTAATACTAAATATTTTACAAGAAAGCCAAAACCTAATTAATGTGCTTAAAAAACTAGTTGACAGCTATTTAAAAATTAATAGCACACTTGATTGTGATAAAACATAAATGAATACCTTAAATCTTGAAATATAAGCTTACGAAATGTTTTAGTAACCAAACTCTTTTATTTAGTTCAAGATTTAGTAATAATCTTTAGATTTAGTTTTCTATTATCAATAAAGCTTAACTTATTTATAATTATCTATAAATAACAACTTTTTATACAAGACTACACATACTTACAAGGGGGCTACATAAAATAAATCTCTTTTATATAAAGACAATTTATATGCTACTTTGAAATAACGATATTGGAAAAGAACCACAAAATCATCATAAAGAATAAATCCAGCCCCAAAATATAAATCTCATAAGAAATATAATCAAGAAATAATATAGCAAGTAAGCTATTGACAACTAAACTACAAAACCACCACAAAATTTCGGTATATGCCCCTACTGTGAAATATTTATCTCAAATTTGTTTATTATACGGCATAATTATTACCTTTAAAGCGATTTTTTTTTGCATTTTAATTATCAGACTTATGATAACTCAAATTTCACGACATTCATTTAAACGGAAAATACTAGTAACAGGTGGTGCAGGTTTTATAGGAAGTGCACTTGCAGAAAAATTAGCACAAGACGAACACAATTTAGTAGTAGTAGTTGATGATTTAAGTACCGGTATGATAGAAAAACTACCGGAAGGATTCGATAATTTAAGATTCATAAAATGCGATGTTAACGACTACAAAGACATTGTAGAAGTAATGCTTTCATATCAGTTTAATTATGTTTTTCATTATGCTGCTGTGGTTGGCGTTCAACGCACACAATTACATCCGGTTAAAGTACTTAGAGATATAAAAGGCATTGAAAACATATTACGTATTGCAAAAAATGCCAGTGTAAAACGAGTTTTTTATGCATCATCATCAGAAGTTTACGGAGAACCTGTTGAATTCCCTCAAAATGTTTATACTACACCTCTAAACAGCAGATTACCATACGCTATAGTAAAAAATTTGGGAGAAGCATATCTTCGTTCTTATCACAAAGAATTTGGATTAGATTTCACAATTTTCAGGTTTTTTAACACCTACGGGCCAAAACAGAGCAAAGACTTCGTTATTTCAAAGTTTATTAATGCAGCATTAAAAAACGAAGATATTACAATATACGGAGATGGTAATCAAACAAGGACATTCTGCTATATAGATGATAATATTGAAGCTTGTGTAAAAATTGCCGAAAACGATATGCACATTAATGATGTAATTAATATAGGACAAAACAATGAAACATCAATTTTACAACTCGCTAACACAATAATTCAAATAACAGACTCTAAATCAAAAATAATTCATATCGACCCATTAAAAGAAGGAGATATGACACGCCGTTTGCCTGATAATAATATGATGAGAAAAATATTAAACCGGAATTTACTTACACTTGAAAACGGAATAAAGAATATATTACAAGAAGGATTATTCGAGAATAAGTTTAATGGGAATGGACAGCATTAAAAAATATCAAGAATTAATAAATAAAAACTTAAACGAAGAACTTATCGGTAATAGACCGGAGAATCTTTATGCTCCGATTAAATATGTTTTAAAAATTGGAGGAAAACGATTGCGCTCTGCATTATGCCTAATGGCTTGCGAAATGTTTTCCGGTGATTATCAACAAGCAATAAAACCTGCATTAGCCCTTGAAATATTTCATAATTTTACCTTGCTTCACGACGATATTATGGATGATGCTCCCGTAAGACGCAATAAAACAACAGTTCATAAAAAATGGGATTCCAATATTGCTCTTTTAAGTGGCGATGCAATGTCGATAATTGCGTATAAATATATTGCTCAAACTCCTGTACAGTTAAATCAATGTTTAGAAGTATTTAATGACACTGCACTAAAAATATGTGAGGGTCAACAATTAGATATGGATTTTGAGAATAACATTAATGTTACGATTAAAGACTATATCTATATGATAAGCTTAAAAACAGCAGTGTTTATTGCATGCAGTTTAAAAATAGGAGCAATAATTGGAGGAGCAAATGCAAAAGACTCACAACTTATTTACGATGCAGGCTATAATATCGGATTAGCATTTCAGTTGCAGGATGATTTGTTAGATACTTATGGTGAAAAAAACAAATTCGGGAAACAAATTGGAGGTGATATTATTTCTAATAAAAAAACATTTTTACTAATAAATGCACTCCAATCTGCTAATAAGCAACAACATGAAGAACTTATATCTCAACTCTCAATAAAGAATTCTGATCCTAATGAAAAGATTAAAACTTTTATCGATATCTATAATAATCTCAATGTAAAAGATGAAACTTTAAATCAAATAAACAATTACCTTGAACTTGCAATTACAAACATTAACGATATATCAATAAATTCTAATAGCAAAGAAAGCTTATATCAGTTTGTAGATTATATCAGAAATAGAAATCACTAATTATCTAAATAAATAGTGTAATTATTCAGATCACATTCAATAACGTGGAGAGAACTTAATGTTATTGAATCACTTTTATTGTACAAATGATAATCAGTAGGTGGATAATTAACTAGCTCTATATTATAATAACGTAATAAATAACAACGAAACGACCAATCGTTAAACAAAATATCTCCTGATGTTCTTATTTTTGAATCGTTGCCAACCAAATCTCCAATGATGTACACATCTTCTAAAATATCTTTATCACGCAATGCTTTTTTATAAAATGATAATGAGAATACAATACTTGCTAAAAATACACATAGAGTAATTACATTAAAATATTTTTGCATTTTATTAAATATATTTGATTCGATAAAACTCTTAATTACAGGATTTATAACAATTGCAGCCGAAAAGGCAAAAAATGGAATTGCTCCCAAGTAATAAAAATTTCTCTGTACTAATGTAAGCATTAACGGTAAAGAGCCACTAAAACCCACTAAAAGAAAAAATAAAGATAGTTTTGAATATTTTTTAAAGACAGTTAATTTCCTTTTTAAGAAAAACATAACTAAAACAAGTAACACGGGTAAATATAAGGGTAATAATTCGGTAATTAAACTAATAAATACAGCAGCTCGATAGCTTACTACTGGGTCAGATTTTATTCTATCAAAAACTCTTGTAACCCAATGTATATACATACTTTCTCTGGCTTCCGGAAATAACAATATTACAACATAACATAAAACCAAAACAAATATCGGGACAAGAGTTTTGATCAGCATTTTGGTAAACGATTCGTTTTTAAAAACAAACCAGAACAAAAATGGGACGGTAATTACAAATATTCCGGGTAATCCTTTTGTAAAGCTAGCTAGAAAAATATTTATTCCTGCTAATATTAACCATAAATACTTACGTGATTTCTCAACAGTACCCTTCAGAATAAAAATAAATGATAATAAAATAAAAACTCCCATAGTAATTTCAACCACATTATTAGCAAAAGACCAGTGAACTACAGGAACAATTATCCATAATAAAACAGGTAAAAATGCGTAAAACTTATCAATCAGTTTTAATTTTATGAGTAGCTTAGAAATTCTGAACATCAAAAGTATTGTTACTATAAGCATACAAAACCCATATATTCTTTCTGTAAGAAATCCATTTCCTAAAACTTTAAAAAATAACGATTGTAATCCAAACATTAAAGGTGCCTGTTCGTGAAATGTTGAATAACCTCCAACTCCAATTTCAGTAAATACAGGGAACCAAAAGTTCCCCTTTCCTGCAGCCATGTTCATTGCAACACAAGCATATTGCTGCCCGTCCATAAACATCCCATCACTTATAAGCCAAGGTAACACCAACAACACTACAGCCGAAAAAGTAATCAAATAAAAACCTATGTACTTTTGTTTTAACAAAGTTTTATGCTATTAAACAATTCTTGACAAAATTATAATGTTTATTTAAAACATAATCATTATATTGCTATCTTAAATTTAAGTTTATATTTTTGTTCGGAAAAAATCATTAGAATATGAATAAAATTACAGGAGAAATTGTACAAGTTATAGGACCGGTAGTTGACATAAGCTTTGAGAAATCAGGCAAAGAACTACCAAACATCCACGACTCATTAGAGATAAAACGAAATGACGGCACTCTTTTAATAGTTGAATGTCAGCAACATATTGGAGAACATACTGTAAGAACAATTGCGATGGATAGTACCGACGGCTTGTACAGGGGAATGGAAGCAATTTCTACAGGAGATTCAATCAGAATGCCAATAGGATCTGCCGTTAAAGGTCGTTTAATGAACGTAGTGGGCGATACTATTGACGGAATGGAACCCATAGATAAAACCGGTGGTGCCCCAATCCACAGAGAACCTCCTAAATTTAAAAATTTAAAAACATCTTCCGAAGTTTTATATACAGGAATAAAAGTAATTGACCTTATAGAACCATACGCTAAAGGTGGTAAAATCGGTTTATTTGGCGGTGCCGGTGTTGGTAAAACCGTATTAATACAAGAATTAATTAACAATATTGCTATCGGTTACGAAGGACTTTCTGTATTTGCCGGAGTAGGCGAACGTACAAGAGAAGGAAACGATTTGCTTCGTGAAATGATTGAAACAAATATTGTTAAATATGGCGAAGAATTTAAGAAATCTATTGAAGAAGGCGGATGGGATTTAAGCAAAGTAGATAAAGATTTATTAAAAGAATCGCAATTAAGCATGGTATTCGGACAAATGAACGAACCTCCCGGAGCACGTGCCAGAGTTGCTCTTTCGGGATTAACTATAGCCGAGAGCTTTAGAGATGGAGAAGGCGAAAACGAAGATAGTGGCAACGACATATTGTTCTTTGTTGACAACATTTTCCGTTTTACACAAGCAGGTTCAGAAGTATCTGCATTATTAGGACGTATGCCATCAGCCGTAGGATATCAACCTACTCTTGCTACCGAAATGGGTGAAATGCAAGAACGAATTACCTCAACAAATAAAGGATCGATTACTTCAGTACAAGCGGTCTATGTTCCTGCCGACGACCTTACAGACCCCGCTCCTGCTACAACTTTTGCTCACTTAGACGCCACAACTGTTTTAAGTCGAAAAATTGCAGGCTTGGGTATTTATCCGGCTGTTGATCCACTCGACTCAACTTCCAGAATATTGGAACCCAGTGTTGTAGGTCAAGAGCATTACGACACTACGCAAAGAGTAATACAAATTTTACAGAGATATGCCGAACTGCAAGATATTATAGCAATACTTGGTATGGACGAACTTAGTGACGAAGATAAACTTATTGTACACCGAGCAAGACGAGTGCAAAGATTCTTATCACAACCATTCCATGTGGCAGAAGCTTTTACAAATATTCCCGGCGTTTTTGTTAAAATCGAAGATACTATTAAAGGCTTCAATATGATACTTGACGGAAAAGTTGACAAATATCCCGAGTCAGCTTTTAATTTAGTAGGCACTATTGAAGAAGCTATAGAAAAAGGAGAAAAATTATTAGCTCAAAATGACTAATTATGCTTAAAGTATCAATATTATCACCGGATAAAAAAATATTTGAAGGAAATGCAAATCTCGTTGAAGTTCCAGGCGAAAAAGGTAGATTTCAAATGTTGATAAACCACGCTCCTATTGTATCAAGCCTTGTAAAAGGTTATATTAGAATTATTGAAAACAATAATTCAGAAACTAAGTTTGAAATAGAATCCGGAGTAGTAGAATGTGCAAATAATGAGATTATCATTCTTATTGAAAAATAAACTATATACGAACAAATTACCTTTTTCTCGGTTAAACTATTTAAGACTTTTATTGTCAAATTCACTTATTACATTAATTAAATTTTTATGAAGTATTATTTTAAAATAATTCTGTTACTATTCTTATCTATTAATTTGTTTGCTCAAGACGAACCTAAAGGAGTAGGAACTATCTCCGGATTTGTTATAGATGAGATAAGCAATAATACCGTAGAATATGCCAATGTAGTTTTGTATTCTAAACAAGATTCTAGTTTGGTAACAGGTGGAATTACAAACGCAAAAGGTTATTTCAATATCGAAAATATTCCTTTCGGACAATATTATATTGATATTGATTTTATTGGTTATAATAAAAATCGAGTAGAATCAATACAAATAAATAATCAACATTTAAATATTAATTTAGGAAAAATAAAAATCCAACCCGCATTAGAACTTTTAGGTGAAGTTGAAATAGAAGCAGAACGCTCTCGTGTAGAATATAAATTAGACAGAAAAGTAATTACCGTTGATAAAGATTTGAATGCTGTTGGTGGTAGTGCAGTAGATGTGCTCGAAAATGTCCCTTCGGTACAAACTGATGTTGATGGTGAAGTTAGCATAAGAGGGAGTAGTAATTTCCTAGTTCTTATAGACGGCAGACCAAGCCCCCTTGATGGTAGCGATGCCTTACAACAAATTCCTGCAAGCTCTATCGAAAATATTGAAATTATTACAAATCCATCGGCAAAATATGACCCTGATGGTGTTGGAGGAATTATTAATATTATACTCAAAAAGCAAAAAAGAGTAGGAATAAATGGTCAGTTTTCGGCATCGTATGGTTCTTTTAATTCATATACTGGTGAAGCATTGGTAAATGTTAGAAGAGAAAAAATCAATTTTTTTGTTGGTGGAAATATCAGAAATAGTATAGGACAAGGAAATAGTTTATTTGAGCAAATGACTTATGGTTCAGACACATTGGTTCTCGAACAAGATAACAGCAGACAGTTTACACGCAAAGGAGGCGAAATTAGAGGAGGATTTGACTATTATCTAACTGACAAGGATATCCTTTCTTTCTCAGCTCAATATGGAAATCACGGATTCGGAAGAAGTGGAGTTGAAGAAGCTATAAAATACTGGCTTAGAGATGGAATAGAAACCGATTATTACTATTATATAAGCGATAATATCTTTGATATTTCTAGCGATTATTGGACAACTGACCTAAACTATACTCATAAATTTATGAGACAAGGACATGAACTACAAGCATACGCATACTATTCTAACAGAGCAAGACAAGAAGTTAACAAATATGTTGAAACAGGTTACTCAACACCAAATTATAAAGACATAGTTAATTCCAACAGTACACGCACATTAGAAGAATCTAATGTTTCTCAGTTCAGAGGTAAACTTGATTATACATTACCTCTATTTGCAGAGGGAAAGTTAGAAGCAGGATATCAAATAAGGCATAGAGTAAGCACAAATAATCATAACTTTATTACAATATCAGATGAAGAAATTACTGATTACACCTTTGATAGGAATATTCAATCAGGGTACCTTACATTTTCAAATGTTGCCGGTAAATTTGGCTATATGCTTGGCTTACGCTCCGAATACACATTTCGATCAATAGAACTTACACAATTAGATAATCAAGATACAAGTTTCAGTTTTATAGATTTTTTTCCAACCATTCATACATCGTATAAACTTCCTTGGGATATGCAAATTATGGCAAGCTATAGCCGTAGAATCAACCGCCCCAGAGGACACCAGCTTAATCCTATGGTAGAAGTATCAGACCCTTATAACATACGACAAGGTAATCCATTGTTGAAACCAGAAGACACACATGCAGCAGAGGTAAATATCCAAAAATCATTTGAGAGTAATTTTGTCTCATTAGAAGTTTATTACAGACACACAAACAATAAAATAGAAAGATTTAGGTCGATTAGCCCTGATAATCCTGAAGTAATGATAAGCACACATAAAAACATTGGCGAAGACAGATCAATTGGTGCTGAAATGATGACAAATATTAGTCTTACAAAATGGTGGAATTTTAACCTTAGTGGAAATTTCTATTATTATGAGATTTTTAATAATCCCGAAAACGGTATCGTTGGTAATAATACTCTTAGCTGGGGCGGAAGAATGAATCAGACATTTAGAATCAAAAAAACCAATTCAATGATTCAAGTTTCCGGATTTTATTTTGGACCTTCTATTACATCTCAAGGAAATAGAGAAGGTAGCGGGATGATTAATGTTGCCTTGCGACAAGATTTCTTCGATAATAATCTTTCTGTAACTTTAAATCTCCGTGATATTTTCGATACAATGCATTTTGAATATGCGTATGATACTCCTGAATTTTATTCTTATTTCTCATTCAACAGAAAATCACCAACCTTTGATATAACAGTTACATATCGATTAAATGATTTCAAAAGCAAAAAAGAGAGAGAAAATGGTCAAGATTTTGAAATTGATGACGACGGTGTTATGTAAAAGTTTTAATAACTTTATTTAAATATTAGTTAGTATTCTCACTTAATTATTATAAATTTGGGTAAAGCTTATTTATTTTAATTATGAAGCAATATTTAGATTTACTTTCACATGTATTAAACAATGGTGTAGCAAAAACCGATAGAACGGGAACAGGAACTATCAGCACTTTCGGCTATCAAATGCGATTTAATCTTAATGATGGATTTCCAGCATTAACAACAAAAAAAATTCATCTTAGATCAATAATTCACGAACTTCTGTGGTTTCTTAAAGGAGACACTAATATAAAATACTTACATGATAATAATGTAAAAATATGGGACGAATGGGCTGACGAAAACGGAGACTTAGGACATATTTATGGCTATCAATGGAGATCGTGGCCTAGCACTAACGGAAAAAGTATCGACCAAATAAATAATGTGATTAATTCATTACAAAACAATCCTGATAGTCGCAGGCATATTGTAAGTGCATGGAATGTTGCAGATATTGACTATATGGCTTTACCCCCTTGCCATGTATTATTTCAGTTTTATGTAGCGAACAATACATTAAGTTGCCAATTGTATCAGCGAAGCGCCGATCTATTTCTTGGTGTACCTTTCAATATTGCATCTTACTCGTTGCTAACATTAATGCTTGCTCAAATTTGCGGATATAAACCAGGAGAATTTATTCATACTTTCGGAGATGCACATATCTATAACAATCATATTGAACAAGTTAAACTTCAACTAACTAGGGAACCTAAACCACTTCCACATATGTGGATAAATCCTGAAATTAAGAGTCTGTTTGATTTTAAATATGAGGATTTTGAACTTAAAAATTATAATCCTCACCCACATATAAAAGGAAAAGTGTCAGTCTAAAATATAATAAAATGAGTTTTTCAATTATTGTCGCAGTTGCCGAAAATTATGCCATTGGGGCAAACAACGATCTTTTGTGGTATATTCCGGAAGATTTAAAAAGATTCAAAAAAATTACAACAGGCAATACCATAATTATGGGTAAAAAAACATTTGAATCATTACCAAATGGTCCTTTGCCAAATCGTAGAAACATTGTTATTTCTGATATTAAAAATGATTGCGTTGAGGGATGTATTGTTGTCGATTCCATCCAAAATGCTATTGAAGCCTGTAAACCTAACGAAGAAAACTTTATAATAGGAGGAGGTAGTATTTATAAACAGTTTTTAGATATTGCAGATAAAATTTATTTAACAAAAGTTCACCGCAACTATGATGCAGATGTATTCTTCCCTAAGATTGATTTTAACAACTGGATAACTACTTTTAAAGAATCACATAAAGAAAATAACCCACCTTATACATATTTAATATTAAACCGTAAAAAATAATAATCATGAAAACATTTATTATTCTAATGGTAATTTTTAGCTTAATAGGATTCTCGTCCTGTGATTTTGATAAAGAGCCTCCACCTACATCAGAAGAAGTTGTAACAGCTCTATCAGACTATGCTCTGGCAAGTAAAATATTTAGTGATAGTTTTAATAGTGCAGATGATGCCGCTAAAGATGCTGATGAACAATTAAGTGGTAAAAAAACTTCAAAAAACACATATCCGATTGTAACTGTTTCTCCATTTGATTTAGATTCATGGCCCAAAATCATAGTTTTAGATTATGGCGAAGAAAATTATTTTTGTATAGATGGTAGATATCGCAAAGGAATTATAAATATTGAAATATCAGATTTTTATCAAAATGAGTATTGCGAAATGGATATTACTTATGATGATTTTTACCAAAATAATCATAAAGTAGATGGATATGTAAAAATTATAAACTTAGGAGAAAACGATAATAATAATTTAGTTTATTCTGTTGAAGTTACAGATGGTATAGTTACAACTCCTGAAGGACTGCAGATTTATTACGAACAATCTACCACCAGGGAATGGACAGAAGGACGATCTACTCCACTTGAACCTTGCGACGATGTCTATTTAATAGAAGGGGAACAGTCAGGCACTAGCTCTAATGATATTGATTATGTTTTAACTACTGCAGAAGCACTTGACGTATTGATTTGCTGCAAATGGGTACGAAATGGTTTATTAAATGTTGACATTGAAGGCTTAAATACTATTACTATAGACTACGGATATGATACAGGTGGCTGCGACAATCAAGCATCTGTAATTATTGGAGAAAACTCATATCCAATAATAATGGAATAGTTCTAACATAAAAAAAGAGGATGTGTTTAATTAACGACATCCTCTTTAAAAGATTGGCAGCGACCTACTCTTCCGCTCTATGCAGTACCATCGGCGCAGGTGGGCTTAACTTCTCTGTTCGGAATGGTAAGAGGTGTTTCCCCACCGCCATAGCCACCTAAAGAATTCAATAAGTTAACGTATTGTAGCATAGGTTAAAACAAGAATTAAGGATTTTTCAAATAAAATATGGAGATATTTAGGAAGCATACGGGTAATTAGTACTGCTCGGCTTTGACATTACTGCCTTTACACCTACAGCCTATCAACGTCCTAGTCTTGAACGACCCTTAAAGGAAATCTCATCTTGAGGTGAGCTTCGTGCTTAGATGCTTTCAGCACTTATCTCTTCCAAACGTAGCTACCCTGCGATGCAGCTGGCGCCACAACAGGTACACTAGAGGTTTGTCCAACACGGTCCTCTCGTACTAGTGTCAGGTCCTCTCAAATTTCCAGCGCCCACGACAGATAGGGACCGAACTGTCTCACGACGTTCTGAACCCAGCTCGCGTGCCACTTTAATGGGCGAACAGCCCAACCCTTGGGACCTTCTCCAGCCCCAGGATGTGACGAGCCGACATCGAGGTGCCAAACCGCTCCGTCGATATGAGCTCTTGGGAGCGATAAGCCTGTTATCCCCGGAGTACCTTTTATCCTTTGAGCGATGGCCCTTCCATTCGGAACCACCGGATCACTATGCTCTACTTTCGTACCTGCTCGACTTGTCGGTCTCACAGTCAAGCACCCTTGTGCCATTACACTCTACGCACGGTTACCAAGCGTGCTGAGGGTACCTTTAGGAGCCTCCGTTACTCTTTTGGAGGCGACCACCCCAGTCAAACTACCCACCACACACTGTCCCCCGACAAATATCGGGGTTAGGTTCCAGATAAGCAAAGGGACGTATTTCAAGGACGACTCCACGATTCCTAGCGAAACCGCTTCAAAGTCTCCGTCCTATCCTACACATCACTTATCCAAAATCAATATGAAGTTGCAGTAAAGGTTCACGGGGTCTTTCCGTCCCGTCGCGGGTATCCGGCATCTTCACCGGAACTACAATTTCACCGAGCTCGTGGCCGAGACAGTATCCAGATCGTTACACCATTCGTGCAGGTCGGAACTTACCCGACAAGGAATTTCGCTACCTTAGGACCGTTATAGTTACGGCCGCCGTTTACCGGGGCTTCAATTCAGAGCTTCTTCCGATAAATCGGAATAACCCCCCCTCTTAACCTTCCGGCACCGGGCAGGTGTCAGGCCTTATACGTCATCTTTCAATTTAGCAAAGCCATGTGTTTTTGATAAACAGTCGCCTGGATCATTTCTCTGCGCCCCGACTAATGTCGGGGTCCCCTTCTCCCGAAGTTACGGGGTCATTTTGCCTAGTTCCTTAGCCACGATTCACTCGAGCACCTTAGGATTCTCTCCTTGACTACCTGTGTCGGTTTGCGGTACGGGCTGCAATAACCTATAGCTTAGAAGCTTTTCTTGGAAGCATGATTACGACCACTTTCCGCTCGCCCGAAGGCTCACGGTACTGTCAGGTTCGGAAAATCTAGCTATTAACTAAATCATAACCTACACCCTTTAACGTACTATTCCGTCAGTACGCGGGTCTGTCACATCTTCGTCACTCCATCGCAGTTATTGCAGGTATCGGAATATTAACCGATTGTCCATCGACTACCCCTCTCGGGTTCGCCTTAGGCCCCGACTAACCCGCGGCTGATTAGCATTGCCGCGGAAACCTTAGTCTATCGGTGAGCAGGTTTCTCGCCTGCTTTATCGTTACTTATGCCTACATTTTCTTTTCCAGACGCTCCAGAGTAATTCGCAATACTCCTTCTACGCAGACTGGAATGCTCCCCTACCAATCCGAATTTAAAATCCGAATTCCATAGCTTCGGTAATACACTTATGCCCGATTATCATCCACGCACAACCGCTCGACTAGTGAGCTGTTACGCACTCGTTAAATGAATGGCTGCTTCCAAGCCAACATCCTAGCTGTCAATGCAGTCGAACAACGTTTGGTCAACTTAGCGTATATTTAGGGACCTTAGCTGATGGTCTGGGTTCTTTCCCTCTCGGACATGGACCTTAGCACCCATGCCCTCACTCCTGTGAATCATGTTACAGCATTCGGAGTTTGTCAGGGTTTGGTAGGCGGTGAAGCCCCCTAGCCCAATCAGTAGCTCTACCTCTGTAACACTTTCTACAAGGCTGCACCTAAATGCATTTCGGGGAGTACGAGCTATTTCCCGGTTTGATTGGCCTTTCACCCCTACCCACAGCTCATCCGAAAACTTTTCAACGTTTACCGGTTCGGTCCTCCACTTTGTGTTACCAAAGCTTCAACCTGGCCATGGGTAGATCACGCAGGTTTCGCGTCTAGCGCCGCTAACTAAAACGCCCTATTAAGACTCGCTTTCGCTTCGGCTACCCCCGTATTCGGGGTTAACCTCGCTAACGACGACTAACTCGTAGGCTCATTATGCAAAAGGCACGCCGTCATCCCGATAAAATCGGGACTCCGACCGTTTGTAGGCACACGGTTTCAGGTACTATTTCACTCCCCTGTTCGGGGTGCTTTTCACCTTTCCCTCACGGTACTTGTTCACTATCGGTCTCCCGGGAGTATTTAGCCTTACCAGATGGTCCTGGTAGATTCACGCAGGGTTCCTCGTGTCCCGCGCTACTCAGGATACTGCTAATTCTATAAATAATTACGTGTACGAGACTTTCACTCTCTATGGTCATACTTTCCAGAATGTTCCACTTCTTATTGTATAAAATATATTGCAGTCCTACAACCCCGTATCGGCCTAAACCAACACGGTTTGGGCTGTTCCCCGTTCGCTCGCCACTACTTAGGGAATCACTATTGTTTTATTTTCCTCCGGTTACTTAGATGT
>Ga0334900_1001104_pt1 | contig 31747 bp, 29 predicted proteins | sample GraSluR3_MG_2_FD_207231 | JGI IMG/M metagenome (GOLD analysis project Ga0334900, IMG submission 207231) | Sludge microbial communities from methane-producing bioreactor in Wageningen University, Netherlands - Granular Sludge_31_08-R3 | ecosystem: Engineered > Bioreactor > Anaerobic >... | reverse complement strand
ATAGGGAAGCCTTTACCCTTGGCATTTGTCGAAGTCATCAGATTATCAAGAAAATCCCTACTGATCAGTGGGATATACGGGTAAATGCACTCTTATGCGGGGGAGCCTTCTTCTAGGGACTTTTACTAAACCAGATGAACTCCTGGTTTGCCATCATGGAAAGAAACCGGTTACAAGCCTCATCACTCTTGCTTTGCTGCAGAGCTAGGAGGTGCTCTTGTATTTGTTCGGTTCGTACTCCTCGTAAAATAGCACTCAAGGCACCTAAGTACTCCATCTGGATGGATGGGGAAGAAGCAATAACAAACAGGAGATGGACAGGCATTCCATCGCAGCTTCCATATTCTATCCCCTCCTTGCTGATACCCAATGCGATATGGACCTCATTGATGCCGTGGATCTTCCCATGCGCAACAGCAACCCCATGACCAATACCCGTTGACTGGATATGCTCACGACGAAGCACCCCGCGCTTGAAACGCTCGAGGTCTGGGAGAGACGTAAACACTGAACAGGAATCTATCACTTCCAGGATGGCCTGGGTCTTATCTTTCGACGTAAGCTGACAGATCACCGATTGGCAATCATTGAGAATATCCACTGCTTTACTATACACAAAGAAAGTAGGTGTATCAAGTGAGCGAACCTGGGGGAACAGACTCGCCCACAGATATCCCTATGCTAGACCCTTGAGGTAGGTATTCATAGCCTTGGCTGCTCTTCTTCCCTGCCCCATGGCAAGAATGACCGTTGCAGCACCAAGAACAATATCCCCACCTGCGTATACACCCTTCAGTGTCGTCTCACAGGTTTCCTCATTGACAATAAAGTTGCCCCTGCGGTTGACCTCAATACCATCAGTGGTTGCCTTGATGAGTGGATTGCTATCATTCCCGATGGCTATAATGGCCGTATCAAAGTCATAGATTTTCTCACTGCCAGGGATCTCTACCGGACGACGACGACCAGAAGCATCAGGCTCACCAAGTTCACACGTAATTAACTCAACACCATTGACCCTACCCTTCTCGTTTGCTGTTATCTTCAGAGGAGCGTGGAGAAACAGAAATTTGATTCCCTCTTCCTTCGCGTGAGTTACTTCTTCACGGCGGGCCGGCATTTCCACCTCGGTGCGTCGATAGACAACGATCACTTCCTCAGCTCCAAGACGCTTAGCAGTTCTTGCAGCATCCATGGCAACATTGCCACCACCGAAAACGGCAACGTTTTTAGATCGGTAGAGCGGAGTTTGAGACTTTCCAACTGCATAAGCCTTCATCAAGTTACTACGAGTCAGATACTCATTTGCAGAGAAGACACCTACGTAGTTTTCACCTTCAATGCCAAGGAACTTGGGAAGTCCTGCTCCTGAGCCGACAAATACCGCATCAAAACCGTCCTTCTCCATCAAATCGGCAATCTTTCGCGTCTTGCCTACCAAATAGTTGGGTCGAATCTCTACACCCATATCCTTAAGATTCTGCAATTCATGTTCCACAATCTTCTTGGGAAGGCGGAACTCAGGGATGCCATAGACCAATACACCCCCAGCCTTGTGGAGTGCTTCAAACATCATCACAGTGTGTCCTTCCCTACGCAAGTCAGCCGCTGCAGAGATACTTGCAGGTCCAGAGCCGACAACAGCAACCTTGCGTCCACTGTCAGGCTTGATGGATGGGATTTTCTCAAGCCCATGTTCACGCGCATAGTCTGCTACAAAGCGTTCAATACGACCAATTGAGACCGACTGCTCAACATCTTTGTGCATCTTCCCAACGGTACAGAACTTCTGACACTGTACTTCCTGGGGACAGACTCGGCCGCAAATGGATGGCAGCAAACTACTCTCCTTGATAATTTCCACAGACTTGCCATAGTCTCCCTTGGCAGCCTCAGCAATAAATGCAGGGATATCGATGGAAACAGGACAACCAGCAATACAGGGCTGGTTCTTGCACTGGATACAGCGCATCGCCTCAAGGCGGACTTGGTTCTCCGTATAGCCAAGTGCAACCTCTTCCATATTGCACACACGAACTTCTGGTGCTTGGCTTGGCATCTCTTGGAGGGGAATCTTAGCTCTATCCTTGGGTCTCAACGGCGTATCGTTTAGTTGCTCGAGCAATGCTTTTGCTTGAGCGTCAAGTACTTCTTTCGTTACGTGCATATGCCTCTATGCCTCCCCTTCGTTGATCTTCAGTCCAATATGGCAACGGTGATGCGCTTCTGCTTCCTCACTCTTATAGGTACCGAGTCGAAGCAACATATTGTCCCAATCAACCAGATGACCATCAAACTCAGGCCCATCGACACAGACAAATTTAGTCTCTCCACCGATGGTAACACGGCATCCACCACACATACCGGTGCCATCGATCATAATGGTGTTCAAGGATACGATGGTATGAATGCCATAGGGCTTGGTGGTAAGTGCAGCAAACTTCATCATGACGGGAGGCCCGATGATAACAACACAATCGGGCTTGTCTTCTTCACAAATCTCCTTCAGGGGGACTGTTACCAGAGCTTTTCTTCCATAGGAACCATCATCAGTTACCACAATCACCTCATCAGCGATTGCACGCATATCCTCTTCCATGATGAGGAGTTCTTTGGTTCTTGCGCCCATGATTACTGTAACTTCATTGCCTGCTTTCTTCATACCTTCCACAATGGGAAAGAGCGGAGCGACCCCTATCCCTCCGCCGACACACACAACCTTCCCATACTTCTTGATATCGGTTGGCTTACCCAGAGGCCCAAGAAGGTTCTGGATGGTATCACCAGGCTCAAGCAAAGCGAGACGATGGGTGGTCTCACCCACTGCCTGGAAAATCAAGGTGATGGAACCTTTCACAGGATCTGCATTTGCTATGGTTAGAGGAATGCGTTCGCCAAAGTCCCCACCCATTTGGAGGATGATGAACTGACCGGGGTGTCTTGCCTCTGCTATCTCAGGGGCTTCGATCTCCATCCGGAACACTTCCTTCGATAATCGTTGTTTTGCCAGAATCTTGTTCATGTCTTCTCCTCAGCATACTCTGGTGGCATATCGAAACCTTCCGACAAGAATGCAGGGTAGAATCTTGCATACTACGCGTGGAAAATATCGCTAGTGCTGTCTTACTACGTGTATTTAGTATTCTTTTATCACTGTGAAGTGTCAAGTATGTCTTGCCCAACTCCCTAGGAGCTGGCACACTGACCACAGGAGAAGTAAAAATGATCAAAATAGCAACAACCATGCAAGAAACCATTAAAAAGAACATGAGAGAAGGAACAGGACAGGTTGTTCTGAAAGCCCTGGCTGATGAAGGCAGTGTCGCCCATTGCAGACTCTTCTCCGAGATTCGTTTGGAGAAGGGCTGCAGCATCGGGGAGCACAATCATGTAAACGAAACTGAGTATTACTGGATAACATCAGGGAAGGGCATCGTTAGGGAAGTTGACGGTGACAAGGTAGTAGAGAAAGGGGACTTGGTCATTACCGGCGGAGGGGCTAGCCATGCCATCCGAAATGAGGAAGCAGAACCACTTACCTTCCTCGCACTGATCATTCTCGACTGACTCAGACGCAAGACAGCCTGCAGAAACCTGCAGGCTATTCGATGCAAAGGGGTGGGTACTGTCTCTATACGGATACTTCCTTACTTAATCTTTACTTCAATGGTCTTGGGAAGTACTTCTTTCTTCTTCGGAAGCGTGATGGTCAAAACACCGTCAGCAAACTCACCTTCGATGTTTTCTTCATCGATATCCTCGGGAAGACTGAAAGAACGCTCAAACTTCCTGAAGTACCGCTCACGAACCAGACTCTTCTGTTTTTCATCAGCACTCTTCAGGCTCTGCTTGTCGCTGCTGATCTTCAGTACATGCTTATCGACATTGACATGAACCTCTTCCTGCTTGTAACCAGCAAGCTCAGCTTCGATTACATACGCTTTCTCGGTTTCATAGATATCTACTGGGGGAATCTTGCTGCGGTTGGTGCCCCAGTCAGCCCAAAGGTCATTGAACAAGGAATCGAATTCCGAAACAGGGTTGCTGTTGTTGTAGGATACGTAATATTTCATGTTGACACCTCCATGTGTTCATTGTGTTTCATTTCGTTACGCTAAGTATTGTGCAATCAACGTGCCAACTTTTCAGATTATACACAAAACTCTATATAAATATTTTTTATTTTGTTTTAATATATACATTTAATGAGGTTTTAAGCAAATAACTATTTCCTGTACGTTTCTCCCAGAAACGTAGCTTGTAACCGCCTTATGAGTCATATTGACACAACAGAGTGGTACATGCCTTCGTATTGTCACCATCTGACCCATTCCCTAGGAAAAATACCTGACAGCACCCCGAAACAGCCCAGCATCAGGAACTGCCGGGGTATTTGTATAGAGCTGGGTAACCACCCTCTCGCTGTGTGCCATTCTCCCAAAGACCTTTCCGTCTTTGCTGCTGATACCTTCGATTGCCCACAGAGAGCCATTGGGTGCAAGCGGATTTCCTCTCTCATCGACATATTGCGTTGCAATCTGGCCGTTCTTCTCAAGCCTTTTCAGTGTTTCCAACGGAGCAAAGAAATTTCCTTCCCCATGGCTGATAGGGATCAACCGGGTATCTCCTACCTGGTAGGCTCCCATCCATGGGGAGAGGACGGAGGAAACCCGGCAGTGAACCAGTGATGAGAGATGGTGCCCTTGGATATTCTCGATCAACAGAGGATCACCTGAACGGGGTTCTGTAATCGACCCATGTGGCAACAACCCAACTTGGAGCAAAGCCTGGAACCCGTTGCAAATCCCTCCCACCAATCCATCTCGGTCCCTTAGAAGCGCATGAATCGCCTTCTTGACCCGTGTATTGCGCAAGAATGTTGCTATCAGCTTGCCCGACCCATCTGGTTCGTCACTGGCAGAAAACCCTCCACTGAGAAACAGAACCTGGGACTCTGCCAACAGCTTTGAGAATTGATCGATGCTTGAAACTACCCGGTCTGGACTCATCGTGTTGATTACAAAAATCTCCGGATCCCCACCAGCGTACTTCCAAGCCCGCTCGATATCGTATTCACAGTTGGTTCCCTCAAAGACTGGTAGCAGAACCTTCGGTTTCTTCTTTGGATAGCGGGAGCGTGTCTCTATTCGCTTGCCATAGCCAAGCAGGGGAATCTGTTGTTCTTCTCTTACCGGTTTGATCGACCCATAGACGGAAGAAAGCGGAGAGAGCAGCCATTGCTCAACAGTAGCAAGATCCACAGAGAAACCAGGAAAGCGTATTTGTTCTGCTGTGATGGTCCTTCCGATGGGAATCCCTATCTGTCTGCTCATCGGATCCAGTTCCAGAAGAAATGCGCCATAGCGCTTTTTCCGCAGATCCTCTTGTGTCTCGAGCTCACAACCTATTCGGTTTCCCAATGCCATCTTGGCTACTGCTTCAGCTATCCCTCCATAGCCAAGTGCATAGGCACTGCGTGCTTGCACCTGCCTGACTTCTGCAAACAGCGCAGGCAGTCCCTCTTCCGTATCACAGGAGAACAACACCAGCTTTGAGCCCACCCGTTTAAACTCAGGGGAAACCAACCGATGTGCACTGGTCACTGCTACGGCAAAACTTACCAAAGTAGGAGGAACATCGATGTCCTGGAATGTTCCACTCATGGAATCCTTCCCCCCAATGGCAGCTACAGAGAAAAGCATTTGCGCCTTATATGCACCAAGGAGTGCAGAGAAGGGAATCCCCCAACGGGCTGGATCTGATCCAACCCTTCCAAAATATTCCTGGAATGAGAGGTAGGACTCTTTCAGGTTCCCTCCACTTGCAACCACCTTTGCAAGGGAGTGGACCACAGCCCAGAAGGCACCGTGGTAGGGATCTTCACTCATCGCATATGGGTCATATCCCCAGGAAGCCAGCGTGGCAGTAGAGGACTCCCCTTGAGGCAGAGGAATGGTAGATGCAACACACTGAACCGGTGTTCTCTGGTACCTTCCTCCAAATGGATAGTGCATAGTCGTAGAACCGATGGTACTGTCAAACCGTTGAGCGAGGGGTTGCTTACTCGCTACATTCAGGTCTTCCAAAAGCATCTGCAAGGCTGATACATCAAATGAGGAGTCTGGATATTTCGCTGTACTGCTTGTTCGGGGGATCGATGCTGTTGCATGCTTTGCCGCCCCGTTGCTATCGAGCAGGCTTCGCTGTAGATCAACGAGTTTCTGCCCCTGGTACAGCATAACCAGGTGGGGATCCTCACTCACGGTTGCCACAACGGTTGCTTCAAGGTTCTCCTCTTCAGCCAGGCGGATGAATGCAGCCGCATCACGCTTGTCCACTACCATTGCCATACGTTCCTGGCTCTCACTGATGGCTCGCTCTGTCCCATCCAGACCTTCATATTTTACCGGAATCCTATCCAAGTCGATGATAAGTCCATCAGCAAGTTCGCCAATGGCAACACTCACACCACCAGCACCGAAATCATTGCATCGTTTGATCATCCCGATGGCATCGGGATTACGCATCAGCCTCTGCAGCTTCCGCTCCTCTGGAGCGTTTCCTTTCTGCACTTCAGCGCCACAGGATTCCAAGGATTGTGCATCGTGCTCTTTGGAGGAACCTGTGGCTCCCCCACACCCATCACGACCGGTCCGCCCCCCTACAAGCACAACCAAGTCTCCAGGAAGCGGCCGTTCGCGCCTGACAAACCGCTGGGGCACGCAGCCAAGGACAAATCCAAGTTCCATATGCTTAGCGCTGAAATTTGGGTGGTACACTTCCTCGACCAGGCTGGTTGCCAGCCCAATCTGATTCCCATAGGAGCTGTACCCCTGACTGGAGCGTTGGGCAATCGTCCGCTGGGGGAGTTTTCCTTCCATGGTCTGGGAGAGCGGGGTACGGGGGTCTGCACTGCCGGAGATCCTCATGGCTTGGTAGACATAAGCCCGTCCAGAAAGCGGGTCACGAATTGCCCCACCTATGCAGGTGGCCGCTCCACCGAAGGGCTCAATTTCGGTTGGATGATTATGTGTCTCATTCTTAAACTGAAGCAGGTAGGGTTCTTCCCCATTGGGAGTATTCACCTCAATTTGCACAGAGCAAGCGTTGATCTCCTCAGAAAGGTCCAGTTTGTCCAACTTCCCCTGTGCTCTGAGTACCTTTGCCGCTAGTGTTGCAAGATCCATCAAACTCACCGGATTGTCTCTTCCCAGTTGTTTCCTGGCCTCCAGATATGACGCATAGGTAGCGGCAATCTCAGGATCCTCAATGGTCACGGTATCCAGCTGTGTTAAAAATGTGGTATGCCTGCAGTGATCCGACCAATAGGTATCGATGACGCGCAGCTCCGTGAAGGTGGGGTCCCTCCCTATTGCAAGGAAGTGTTTCCGTACCACTTCAAGGTCTGCTGTATCCATGGCGAGCTGGTAGGCAGCTTTTGTCTTCTCATGATCGGAGGAAAAACGAAAACCGTGGAGCACAGGAGGATAGGAGGGGGGCTCTACATGCGCGGAGAGTTGCTCGGGAAGCAGGAAGGAAGCCTCTCTTGCTTCTACAGGATTGATGAGATAGGTCCGAATCTTTTCTTGCTCCTCTGCCCTGAGAGATCCTTCGAAACTATAGACGGTGGCACATCTGATATTCGCCTCCATCTCATCCTGCAAGAGCAGTCGCAGGGACAGTTGCACTGCTTCAGCTCTCTGATCAAATTGTCCTTCATGCATCTGTACCGCTAGATTCCAATCAGAGGCAGGAATCTCTGAGAGTAGCTCATCTCTTCCCGGCAATATCAGGATACGTTCGCACAGCATCCTGAACGTCGCTTCCTCAAGGTGTTCCACATCGTAGCGATAGTATATACGTAGCCCTTCCAGATTTTGTATGTCAAGAAACTGAGACAACTCAGCAGACAGTGCCTGCTCTCTCTGGCGAAACTCACGCCTACGGGTTATGTACACACGACGAACCATGCTCTTCCTCCTGCAATGCTCTCTTTCCGATATCCTGCCGGTATTGTTTCCCTTCATAGGAAATGGCATCCACTGCCGTATATGCAACGGTTATTGCTTCGTGCAGAGATTTCCCTGTTCCAACCACATGGAGAACCCTGCCTCCATCAGTTACCAACTGACCGCTTTTGTCATAGGACGTTCCCCCATGAAAAAGGGAAACCCCTTTAGGAAGATCACCAATGGTTATAGCTTTTCCCTTCTCATACGCAATTGGGTACCCTCCACTGGCAAGTGTCACGGAGCAAGCTGATGCCTTCTTGCTTACCACTTGGACCTTATCAAGGGTTCCATTTCTACACGAGAGCAGGAGTTCCAGTACATCGCCATCCAAGAGGGAGAGAGCCACCTGGGCTTCAGGGTCACCAAAGCGGCAGTTGTATTCGATCACCACAGGACCTTGCTGGGTGAGCATGAGACCAAAAAAGAGACAGCCCACAAACGGACTGCCTTCTCTCATCAGTGCAGCAATGGTAGGAAGCACGATGCTTTCCATACAGCGAGCGGCTATCTGCTCAGTGTAGAAAGGGTTGGGGGCGATAACACCCATACCACCGGTATTCGGTCCCAGGTCCCCATCGTAGGCGCGCTTGTGGTCCATGCAACTGACCAAAGGCTTCATATGTATTCCATCAGTCAAGACAAGCAGGGAAACCTCCGGCCCACTGACAAATTCCTCAATCACCACAGTCTTTCCACTGGAAGCAAAGATTTTTTGTACCATCATTGCCTGTAGAGCCTGCTCAGCTTCTTCAAGTGTTTCTGCGATGATTACGCCTTTACCCAAGGCAAGCCCATCGGCTTTGACCACCACTGGAAAGGAACAATGGGAAAGAGAGTCCCGTGCTGCATCAATATCAGTGAATACCTGATAGGAAGGAGTGGGAATATGATTACGCACCATGAAGGCCTTGGCAAACGCTTTACTTCCCTCAAGTTGACTTGCCTGCTTGCTCGGCCCAAAGCAAGGTATGCCATGTGCTTCCAACACATCAACAAGACCACTGACCAAGGCCTCATCAGGGCCTATGACAGCGAATTCAATCGCATGCTGCAGTGCAAATTCAGTGATGCCTGCGTGGTTGGAAAGAGAGAGGGGAACCATGGTTGCAAGGGAAGAGATTCCTGCGTTTTGCCCGATACAGTACAGCTCCGTTGCCAACTTGCTTTTTGCAATCACTGTCACCAAGGCGTGTTCACGGCCACCTGAACCGACGATGAGGATACGCATCGCTTAGTGATGGAACAAGCGTATCGCATTGCACACCATCAGGATGCCATGCTCATCGCACGCCTTGATCACTACATCGTCACGCAGGGAACCTCCACTTTGCACAATGTAGGAGACACCGCTCTGTACAGCCCTCTCAATATTGTCACTAAACGGGAAGAATGCATCACTTGCAAGACTCACCCCGGTACAGGATGCAATGATATCCTGCTTTTCCTGTTCTGTGAGTGGAGGCACTTCCTCACTGAAATAGTGCTTAGGGTCTTGGATCTCGGAGCGCAGATACGCCTCCACTGCATTATCCTTCTCATTCCTGCTTAAGGTGGGAAGGAAAGGAAGGTCAAGCACTCGTCCCGATTGACGAAGATGCCAGGCATCGGCCTTATCTCCTGCAAGCCGGGTACAATGGATTCTGGATTGCTGTCCCGCTCCCACCCCTATGGTCTGTCCACGCTTGGCGAAACACACCGAATTTGATTGTGTGTACTTCAATGCATTGAGTGCAACAAGGAGATCGAGACGAGCTTCCTCAGGCAAATTCTTGTTCTTTGTAACAATAGGTTCCAGGACTGATGCATCCAACACTACTGTATTCCGCTCTTGTGTGAAGGTTATGCCATACACACTTCTTGTTTCAAGCAAAGGAGGCTCATATGTGGAATCAATCTGCAACACAACATACTTGCCACCTTTCTTCTTCTGCAGCAAGGCAAGCGCTTGGGGGTCATAGGATGGAGCGATGACTCCGTCAGAGACTTCCCGCTTGATGATTCGTGCTGTTTGCACATCACAGCGGTCACTGAGGCTGATAAAATCCCCGAATGAGGACATTCGGTCGGCACCACGGGCACGCACATAGGCAGTGGCAAGAGGAGAAAGCTCTTCATCCTCACCGATGAAGTACATCTTTCGCTCTGTTTCATTCAACGCAAGAGAGACGGCCGCACCTGCCGGACTGACGTGCTTGAACGAGGCGGCTGCGCTGAGTCCGGTTGCCCCAGAAAGTTGACTGACCAGCTGCCATCCATTGAGCGCATCCAATAGGTTGATGTATCCTGGGCTTCCGCAAAGCACCTGCAAGGGAAGATTTCCTGCTTCCATACTGATCCGTGCCTGTCCTTGGTTGGGATTGCACCCATACTTCAAATCCAAATAATCCACCATCTACCTCCCCTTCTCTGCATTGATCAAAAACAATTCAAATGAACCTACCGAAAGATTTGTTTCGCGAACACAGAGTGCTACCCGATACGATTCATCAAGGTTATCCCAGATTTGGTTTGCAATCTCCGCCCCCGACCCTTTCAGTACCACCTGCTTTGGCTTCCCTGCAAAAGGAGCGAGTGGGTCTTTCTCACCTTCATAGGTGTGGATGAGATGTCCCTCTCCCTTTGTTGGTTGTGGAAACGAAAACAAAGCCCTTTCACACTCCCCTTTCTTCCTCCTCAGGATGGAAAGTGTGTACGCTCCTCCACCTGACAGATCCACCAAGCCGCTGATACGGCTGGTATAGTTTGGGGCATCGGGCTCATAGGTGCGGCTCTCCAGCGCCTCTTCCATCCCCTTGCCTTCAGCAAGGTAGGTGAGGATTGTATCACTCTGGTCTCCGTTGGAGACAACAAGTTGCTTTTCATACGTGTCCATTGCGCGGTAGATAATCAAGGAAGGATCCTTGACCAAACGCTCATCAATCGCCTCGGTCCTTACGGTTCCGGACTCTGCAACCAGACGACGATTCTTGCTGTGTTCGCTACGGGCGGTGATGAAGTAGGCAACAATGCTCTTACCTTCATCATTCAATCCACATATAATACCCCTCCCAGGATACCGTTGTGCCTGCAGTGCTGTGTTCAAATTCATTTCATGCTCCAATAGCTGACAATAGTGCTCCACGGTTTCAGGAAGCAATTTCCACTCGATAGTCTCCAGAATCCGCTTCCCCAGACTTTCCGGCGTATCATCATCCTGTACCTGTAGTGCTCGCTGTGCGAGTATAGGACCGGCATCAGCTTCATCACTGACAATGTGCACGGTTGCCCCGCTGAGTTTCACCCCACGTGCCAAGGCAGCCTCGTGTACACGTCTGCCATAATACCCTTTTCCACAGAAACTGGGTATCAAGGAGGGGTGGATATTAAGAATCCTCTCAGGGTACTGTCTCACCACATTGCCACCGAGAATTGTCAAAAAACCTATTAAAACCACCAAATCTATCCGGTAAGCACTGAGCAAATCCAAGAGCTCACTCTCAAACCGTGCCGTCTTGAGCTGTTTCTTGTCAAGGGCAACCGCAGTGATCCCCTTCTGTTTTGCACGACGCAAGGCTGGTACATCATGCTTGTCGCTGACGACCAGAACTACCGTGCCATGCCTGAGCAACCCTGCATCAACAGCATCAAGCATGGCCTGGAGGTTGGTACCACTCCCGCTTGCCAGTACAGCGATGCGAATCATGCAATCACTACCTTAGCTGAATCTGTCACCTCTCCCAGCACCCATGCATCAGGAATAAGGGAAAGCGCAAAATCCGCGTCTTCCTTGTCGATGGCAAGCACCATTCCCACCCCCATATTGAACGTGGCATACATGTCATCATCTGGGATTGAACCTGTGCTCTGGATAAGGCTGAAAATCGGTTTCTTCTTGATGGATTCTTTCTTAATCGCAGCCCCTAGCCCAAGGGGAAGCATTCTTGGGATATTCTCATAAAAACCTCCTCCGGTAATGTGGCTGGCCCCCTTTATGGTAATCTGCTTTGCTAGTGCAAGCACCTGTGAAACGTAGATGCGTGTTGGCGTGAGCAATTCTTCGCCCAGGGTACAGCCAAGCGATTCATACCAGTGAAAGAGCAGTGAAGGATCTGCATCAAGGCTAAAGACCTGCCTGATCAGGGAGAATCCATTGGAATGCACCCCAGAGGAAGGGAGAGCAAGCAGGCAATCCCCAGGTTTGATAGTACCAGGGTCGAAGATTTTTTCTTTTTCTGTCACGGCAACACAGAACCCTGCCAGGTCATACTCTCCTTCCTGGTAGAACCCAGGCATCTCGGCAGTCTCCCCACCGATGAGGGCACATCCGGCCTGCCGGCACCCTTTGGAAACCCCTTTGACAATCTGTTCCACTTTCAGTGGTGAAAGGAGACCTAAGGCAATGTAATCGAGAAACAAACGAGGCTTAGCACCACAGCAGATGACATCATTGACGCACATGGCAACACAATCGATGCCTACTGAATCATGGCGGTCGAGGGCAAATGCAATCTTGAGTTTGGTCCCTACCCCGTCAGTCCCACATACAAGAACAGGATGGGGGGTGTCCTCCAAATCCAGTTCAAAAAGCCCGGAGAATCCGCCAAGATCTGAGCGTACCCCATCAATCATGGTGGTGGCAACATGCTTCTTCATCAGCTCTACTGCTTTGTAGCCACGCCTCACATCCACTCCAGCCTCAGCATATCTTTGTGTTTGCATATCTTGACTCCTATGCCTCTTTCGGACAGGGGTATTCACCGGTAAAACATGCTCGGCAGAACCCTATGCCCGGATGATCTGAAAGCTTTATCACTTGGTCAGTGGTAAGAAACCCAAGTGAGTCGACACCGAGTATTGTTTCCATGGATTGATGATCATGGTTGCAGGCAAAGAGATCTTTCTTTGAGTCGATGTCAGTGCCGTAATAGCAGGGAAAGAGAAATGGGGGAGCTGAGGAGCGCAAATGAACCTCTTTTGCCCCGGCTTCCCTGAGCAATCGGACAATTCGCTTGCTCGTAGTCCCTCTCACGATGGAATCATCAATCAAGACCACACGTTTCCCCCGTACCGTGGAGCTAATCGGATTGAGCTTGATCCGTACCGTACTCTCCCTCTCTCCCTGCTCGGGTTGGATAAAGGTCCTTCCGATGTACTTGTTCTTGATAAATCCAATTCCATAGGGTATCCCAGACTGTCTGGAATACCCTATTGCAGCATCAATCCCACTATCTGGCACTCCAATGACCACATCCGCCTGAGAGGGATGCTCCAAGGCAAGGAATGCACCACTACGAATTCTGGCTTCATGAACGCTGATGGTATCTATAACACTGTCGGGACGGGCAAAATAGATGAGCTCAAAGACACAAAGACTCGTAGCAACGCTTTTGCAATGCGATGTGTTGGAATGTATTGTTCCATCCTTTCCATCAATGATGCAGATTTCCCCAGGTTCAATATCCCGAAGGAACTGTGCCCCAACAGCATCGAGTGCACAACTTTCGCTGGCAAACACGTAGCCATCTTCCAGTTTGCCGAGGCACAGGGGGCGGAAACCATGGGGATCACGTACCGCGATGAGGGAGTCTTCATTCATCACCAAAAGGGAGTAGGCTCCTTCCACCTCATCCATGGTCTTGGACAGTGCATCTTCCAGGCTTTGGCAGACCAGGCGATGGCTGGTAAGGATATGGGCAAATACTTCGGTGTCACTCGAGGAGTGAAAGAGTGAACCTTTCAGTTCCAAGGTACGACGAAGCTGTGTATCATTAGTCAGATTCCCATTGTGAGCCAGGGCTAGGCTTCCCAGCATGTGGTGGAAAATCAACGGTTGGACATTTTCCGGGCTTCTCTCTCCACTTGTCCCATAGCGGGTATGGGCTATGGCCATCGTAGTTGTACCAACGGGTAGCTCAGGGGGGTATGCAAATACGTCGGCAACCAAACCCACGTCCTTGGTGACACTCAACACTCCATCACAGTTGAAGGCAATCCCACACCCCTCCTGTCCCCGGTGCTGCAGAGCATACAGACCTTTGAAGCATGCTTGATTGACAGCAACAGAAGAGGGACTGTAGATGCCGAATACACCGCAAGCCTCATTGAGAGATGTCATCAGGCATCTCCCATCAGTCGTGACAATAGTTCTTGGTACGCTGCCTCGACATCGCCAAGATCCCTTCTGAAGCGATCCTTATCCAGTTTTTTGTTGGTTTTTGTATCCCAGAACCTGCAAGTATCGGGTGAAATCTCATCGCTGAGGAGCAACTGCCCACTTGAGGTCATTCCGAACTCCAGCTTGAAATCGACCAAGGTAATTCCCAAGTCCCTAAGATAGGAGCATAGAATCTCATTGATACGTAATGCATAGCTGGTTATCTGCTGTACCTGTTCGTCCGTTGCCAAGGAGAGAGCCTTGATATGATACATGTTCACCATGGGGTCATCAAGATCATCCCTCTTATAACAGAACTCCAAGACGGGAGTTGCAAGATGCACACCTTCCTCCAAGCCAAGGCGGGAGGAGAGTGAACCGGCTGCAATATTCCGTACGATCACCTCCAGAGGTATGATCGTTACCGCTTTGACCAAGGTATCGGTTTCACTGAGTTGTGTAACAAAGTGAGTCGGGATACCCTCCCCCTCCAATAGTTGCATCATATGATTGGTGACCTTGTTGTTGACCGCCCCCTTGCCAAGTATCGAGCCTCGCTTCTTTCCATTGAACGCCGTGGCATCATCCTTGTAGGAAACGATGTACAAATCTTTGTCATCAGTCTCATACAACCGCTTCGCCTTCCCTTCATAGAGCATGGTTCGCTTTTGCATCTGTGTCCTCTCCTATACAAAAGAGCCTTACCGGTTAGGGGTAAAGCTCCTATGAAAACGCTCATCAGCCTGAGCAACTTTCTCGGCCATCGCTTTTCTCCGTTCTTGTATGCGGAAAGAGAGATTCTCATCGCCAAGGGCCAGGATTTGGGCGGCAAGCAGTGCCGCATTGGCTGCCCCATCAATGGCTACAGTTGCCACAGGATAGCCGTTGGGCATCTGGACCGTGGAAAGCAAGGCATCCATTCCACCCAGCGAAGCTGAAAGGGGGATTCCTATCACTGGCAGGAGACTTCTACTTGCCAATACCCCCGCAAGGTGAGCGGCTTTTCCCGCCGCAGCAATGAGTACGGCATACCCTTCTTCAGCTGCTTTTTCTGCAAATCGGATTGCAGCTTCATTACTTCGATGTGCTGAAAGAATATGTGCCTCAAAAGGAATATCCAGCTCCTGCAAGACCGTAAAGGCCCCTTCGACCAACGGTGCATCATGTTCGCTGCCAAGCAGCACAGCCACACGGTTTTTCTGGGTTGTTTGCATAGACGTACGATAGCGAAATCGTTGCATTTATGCAATACCTATGCAACAAAATATATACAGTAGAACAACTCTGTCTTATGACCTAGGAGAATAAATGCTGGTACTCAGAGATTTACCCAATCCTATGCAACAGTTTATGCAACAAAACAACTGAATCTTCAACGCAAAGGTCACAAGTTCGCAACACAATGCCAGTATCATCACCCCTGAGTTCACTGCAGACCAACGTACCGTTCTGCGCCAAGAACCCGTCCACTATTTCACCTGCATGTGCATAGGTAGTCTGCTTTGTTGCAGCTTCCACACTGCCGCCGCTGGTAAGCAAGCTGATGATCAAGACAGCTCCGCTGACCGCTCCACAGGTTGCCTTATGGCCACCCATTCCCCCGCCGAAGGCTTCGCTTATGACAAAGAGTTCCTGTTCGTCCATGCCCACGACATCGGCAAAACTACAAGCAACCGCTTGAGCACAGTTGTATCCTTTTTCTCTGAGAGCGTAGGCACGCTTTACATACTGAGTAGTAGGTGTTGTTTTCATAGCGGTGATAGTACCGCGCTATGGTTTTGATTGCAAGAAGCTATAACCAAGTACCATAGATATGATGACCACATACCGGGCAGTGGGATTGGTCAATGCTACTGTCATGAAAAGCCCAGGCACGTCGGATCAGTAGTGCCTTGCACTGTGGGCAATAGGTATTCTGATCTAGGGAAGAGTTCCCTGGGTACACATAAGGAATATGACTGGAACGTACTTCTTTTACCACTGCTTCCAGGTACTGTTCGCTGGTCTCATGCCTCTGCTCCTGGTACCGTGGAAAATACCGACTCAGATGCCAGACCAGGATACCTGCTGAAAAAAGGTTGTTGGCCATGGAGGTAATCATCTCGATTGTATGCACTCCTTCCATGACCATGGTAGTCACTTCCAGATGCGCCTTACTTTGAGCTATCTGTTCAAGCGCCTTCCACACCGGACGGCCGCTACCCCCACAGTAACCATGGTAGAACGCATCATCCCCTTTTATGTCAATATTGAACGCATCAATACAGGGGTTGATCCTATGCAAGGCTTCTTCGCTGAAGGTTCCATTACTCACCATGATGGTCTTGAGTCCTTCTTGTTTTGCGAGGGTTGCCACTTCAATCATATAGTCCTGCCAAACCAAGGGTTCACTATAGGTGAAACTGATGGAAGGACACTGTTTTTCCCGAGCGAGATCGACCACTTCTCTGGCCGTATAATAGGTCCGCTGAGCACTTGAATCCCATGCCTTCTGGCTGATTGCATAGTTCTGGCAGAAACTGCAGGTCAAGTTGCATCCGAACATGGCAATGGAGAGGGTATTGGTTCCAGGCAGGAAGTGATAGAGTGGCTTTTTCTCCACCGGATCTACAGCAATAGCCACTAATCCACCATAATTATGGGTAAAGATTACATCTCTTGAACGCTCCCGCACCCCGCAGAAGCCAACTTCTTTGTCCTTCAACCGGCAATGACGGTAACAGTAATCACAAACAAGGTACGCTGTTCCACTCACGACACATCCTCTTTGAATACCTGGGCCTGGAACACTTCAAAACGACAGGCTTGGTCTGTGTAAGCCTCAGGATCAAGGCCGGCCTTCATTGCAAGCTGGCTGAGCATTGTCTCCAGATCCCATCCTTGCTCGGTTGCTACCTGAGGAAGGAATACTGATCGATGGTATCCATGACTCAAGAGTACACCATCAATTCCAATCCTAATCTGTTTCCAGTCATCAATGGATTGCAACTTGGAAAGCAAGGAGATTTCGAGGACCACCTGTTCCAATTCTTCTGCTCTCAGGGGATGGAAACGGGGGTCACTGAAAGCAGACTCCCTTGCCAGTTTCGGCACTTCCTGCCAGAGAGGTCCCCTGCCCCAGAGATTGCCTATGCAACTACGCAATGTCCCTTCCTTGGTATGTATTGTAACAAAACACCCCAACTCATTGGAGTAAGGCGGTTGGTCCTCCCTCTTCATTTGATCATAAATCGGTGTTTCACAGTGGGTAAGCGTACTTGTTATTGCCTCTCTGGCCAGAGCCAAAAGGGTCTTTTGCTCAACACAGTTCATTTCCTACCTCCAAAGAATCGTTGAATAAGCGACAAAATTTGCGTCATTTGATGAGGATACATCAAGGGATGTGTAGTAGTCGGCTACCCACCCGTTACAATGCATCCGCTGGGCGATGGATGCGACCAACAAGGCAGCAGCGTACCCACATACGGTGGAATGCTTCGATGCGCAGAACGCGAAGGCTTCAGCTACACGGCCCTCAACCAGCAAATGAGCTAAACTCAAATCATCTTCCTTCACCATACCCCCAGCCCTGTTTCCATAAGGCGTATACCCGAACCGGGGTCCATAATGGGTGAAATCACTGCTGGCAATGATGGCTGTCCGTCCAGCTTCCAATTCACCTTGCCCCAGTTCATCCAACAGTGAGCGTGCAACATTGTCTATTGCTTCTGCGTCGCTGAAATGGCTGATCATGGCAAGGGATACCTTCACAGAACTGTTCTGTGCTGCAATATACGGGAGGACCATCTCAAGGGCATGTTCACTCTGGATGGCAGAGAACCATTGGCTCTGGGTATTCGCGAGATTGAATGATTCCACAGTGCCAAGGGGTGTCCTACATCCAGCGAGTGGAGCACTCACAAGAAGATTCTCCGGCAGGTTGGTATAATGACTGGGACTAATGATAAGGATTTTCTCAATCCCTTCTAGACCTGAGGTAAAGAAAGGAGCAATACCTGCACTCGAATAGAACAACCCAGCGTGCGGGAGAACCGCAAACCTATAGGGTCCTTTCTGGTAGGTTTCCCGTTTCTTGCTCGCTTCAATCGACTCTGTCACCAAGAGTCGCAACACGTCTGGATCCTTTGGATACCAGGAACCTGCATATTGGGCATCTCGCATCATGTTCATCATGGCACCTCATCTATGATGATAGTCCACTGGACGAGAAATGCAAGGTTGCATCCACCGGGAAAAAGAAAAGTGGCAACGTACCAGGCCGCAGGGATGACCAAGCACGTTGCCGAACGGGGAGGTAAAAAGCAACTATGTACAATCAGTGACAGAAACTGAGGAAAGAAATCGCCAGTCCTTGGAAAAAACTTTCGACTTCCCTACTACTGCAATCTCCTCACTGAAGACAATATCTTCACTGCTCTTGCCGACTTGAAGCAAGAAGGACCCAGGTTCAAGGACTCTTCTCGCATCACTGCCGACAAAGGAGAGTATGTCTGCAGGAATGGTAAAGGAAATACGCTTCTGCTCTCCCGGCTGCAAGGAAACACGACAGAAAGCTTTCAACTCTTTCACAGGGCGAACAATTGAGGCTACCTTGTCCTGCAGGTAGACCTGCACGACTTCATCACCTCCACACGTGCCCCCGTTGCGTACCGTTAGTGAGAAATGGAATTCCTCATCACCCTGGATCATTGGGTTTTCCACCTGAAAATCATCCCAATCAAAGGTGGTGTAACTGAGCCCATGGCCAAAGGGATACAAGGCACCGAACTTCGGCTGGACCTTCAATCCTCCTGCCTTCTTGAAGTGGTTGTACGCGTAGGGCATCGAGCCAGCACACTTTGGGAAGGAGAGTATCGTTTTTCCACCAGGATTGTTCAAACCCACCAGAGTACGTGCGATTGCTTCGCCTCCCCCTTCTCCGGGAAGCCAGGTGGCAAGAATGGCACTGGCTTGACTCACCGCATGGTGCATGGTGTACGGCCTTCCGCTTACCAGGACGACCACGACAGGTTTTCCTGTTGCCAAGACCGCCTCCATGAGTTGTTCTTGCACCCCGGGTAACTTCAAGCTATCAGCATCAGAGCCCTCCCCGACCGTTCCTTGTCGGAACAGCCCGGCGATATCACCAACTACCATGACCGTTACATCCGATGAGACGGCAGCGGCTACTGCTTTCTCAATGCCCTGGGTGTCCTGGCTGAGCTCATGGGCTCCTTCTTCATCCTCGGGAACATCACCAGGGAAAAAGATGGCTTTCTCCACCTTGCTCTCATAGAGCATGCAGCCTGGTTCGAAGGTCAAGGGGACATCACCCAATACCTCAGAGAGGGCAGCACGAATGGTCTTTGCATGGAGGGGGACTGTCTCTTCGGGACCATGGGAACCCTGGAGATGAATCGGGGTGGAGTATCCACCGAACATGGCATAGGGATGGTCTGCAAGCGGGCCGACCAAGGCAACTGAACCTGCTTGCTTCAGAGGAAGTGTTCCATCATTCTTGAGCAGAACAAGCGATTTCTCGGCTACCTCTACAGCAAGAGCATGGTTCTTTTCCGTCCCCAGTTCAATCGCATCTTCCTTGATGAACGGATGCTCGAACACCCCTTGGTTGTACTTCTCCTGTAAGACCCGAAGCACCGCCTCATCAAGCGCATCATTGGTGATCAAGCCACGATACAGCGCTTCGATCAACCCTTCCTTAAAGACTGTGTACCCAGGTAGTTCAATATCCATTCCAGCATTGAAGGCCAAAGCGGCGGCTTCAGCCATATCACTTGCTACGCGATGGTCATGGAAGAGCTGGACGATTGCCTCATAATCAGCGACGACTAAGCCATCGAAACCCCATTGATGTTTAAGCAAGTCGGTTATCAAGGAACGATTGCTGGTACAAGGTACCCCATCAATGTCATGATACGCCGGCATCACTGAGCCGGGATGGGCATGACGGACGACCATCTCAAAGGGGAGTGCAAACGTATTTCGCAGTTCAGTGGGCCCGATATGAACCGGTGCATGGTTTCTCCCCCCTTCACTGGCAGAGTGCCCGACAAAATGCTTCAGTGTTGCAATCGGGCTTCTTCTCTCTCCTTGCAGACCCTGCACATACGCGATACCCATAACCCCGCACAGGTAGGGATCTTCTCCGTATGTCTCTTCCAAACGACCCCAACGCGCATCTCGAGCAACATCCAGGACAGGGGCAAGCCCTTGATGCACCCCAAGACTTCTGAGTTCGTCCCCAATTGCTTTTCCTACGTTGCCCACCAATGAGGGTTCCCAGGTACTGCCATAGTTCAAGGCTGAGGGGAAAATCGTCGCTCCCTTGACCATGGCACCGGTGAGACACTCCTCATGCAGGAGAGCAGGAATTCCCAAGCGGGTTTCCTTGAGGAGATACCGTTGCAGCTCATTGATCGCCTTGGCCTGTCGCACTGCATCATTTGCCATTGTACCGTAGGGCCGGGTGAGTTGACCGATGCCTTTCCCCAGAACCTCTGCCTTGACATCCCCCCCATGTATTTCAGCATGCCCATACTCACGTACGTGCAACGATCCATCTAATCCTATTTCAAGCCATGCCGAAACCAACTGGGAGACTTTTTCTTCAATACTCATCTTCCTAAGCAGTTCCAAGGCACGTTCCTTATTCTGCTGCATATGTTACAAACTCCTTATTTCAGTATCCATGTACCCCAAGACCGGCTACTCTTTCAGTGCTCCAAGTGCGACTCCAGCGATGATGTGCTTTGAGAGTGCAAAGTAGACTATGAAAAGCGGCAGTACGGTCATGGACAACCCGAGGTATACCGCACCGTACTCTGTCTTGTAGATATCTCCTCTGAGCAGACTGACCATGATGGGCATGGTGTATTTGTCACCATCGGTAAGCAGAATCAAGGGTTCAAACAATCGGTTCCAGTTGAACACAAAGGTAAATATTGCCTGCGTGGCCATAGCAGGCTTCATGATGGGAAGAATGATTCTGTTGAAGGTATGGAACTCCCTGGACCCGTCGATTCTTGCTGAATCGACAATATCCAAGGAGAGCGAGGCCATCAGGTACTGCCGCATGAAGAACACCATCGCCGGTGTGGCCGTTGCTGGGATGATCAACGGCCAGAGGCTGTTGGTCCATCCGATTCGATACATGAACTGATAGAATCCAATACCGCTTACCTGGGTCGGAATCATCATGACAGCCATGATGAAGGTAAAGAACGGCTGACGGAGTTTCCAGCTGTACGCAACCAAGGCATAGGCTGTGAGTGATGAAAAATACACTGCACAGAGTGTTGCGCCCGTGCTGACAAGCATGGAGTTCACAAACCCAACGATTGGATCAAACGTCTTACCTTGCAGTATTTCCCAGTTGCTGAGCAAAAACTTGGAGGGAACCAGACCAATGGAATTCTGCTGTATCTCAAAGGTGCTACGTGTTGCATTCATGAACATGACCCAGAAAGGGAATATGCTCAAGACAGACAAGAATATGCAAACAATGTAAATTCCTGTCTTTGTCAGGTTGGTTGTTGCTCTCATTCCTTTCATCGTACTGCCCCCATCCTCTTTTCTTCCTTCAGCCTGTTTCTTTCGGTTTTCTTGAGCTTGATCTCAGCCCTGTCACGCATGGAGTAGAACAGGATGCCTGAAAGAACTAGGATAATGATGAAGACTATCATGCTTGCAGCTGACGCACGGTTGTACAGATAGCTTCCCGCAAAGGCTTGGTTGTAGATGAACACACTTGAGGTGAGTGTTGCATTGTCCGGACCTCCCCAGAGGAAGAGTCGCGGAATATCGAACATCTGGATACCGCCAATGAGGCCGGTTACCAGTACATACAGCAGGATTGTTTTCAGTCTGGGCAAGGTTATCTTGAAGAAAATCTGGGTAGGTGTTGCCCCATCCACCTCGGCAGCCTCAAACAGCGTCGGGTTGATACCCAAAACGCCAGCGATCAAGATAATCATGGAGTGGCCATACCACATCCAAAACTGAATGAAGGACACAACACCGCGGGCTGTTCCACTTTGCAAGTGGAAGTTCATAGGTGCATCCAGGATGCCTAGTTTCATCAATAAATCATTGAGTGGTCCCTTGGGATACCCGGTAAGGGAATTAAATAGGATTGCGATGGTCGCAGCGGTAATGATATTCGGCATGTAAATCAATACCTTGAATAGGCCTTGTGCCTTCACCTTCAACCGTCGATTGGTAAACCATGCGGTCAACAGTAGTGCCAAGAGAACCTGGGGGATGAAGTTGAAAATCCAAATGATAAAGGTAGTTTGCAGCGACCGTATGAAGGTTGCGTTGTTCAAGATACTTTTGTAATTCTCGAAAGGGTCTTCCAAGAACTTGAAGGTAGTACGACCCAATCCTCTAAGGTCCGTAAACCCTATAATAACGGTGTATATTGTCGGATACAGATTGAAAATCAAAAAGGCAAGCACGAAAGGGATGGAAAATAGATACCCGTACTTTGCATAGCTGATGTTGTTTTTGCGCATGAGCAAGTCCTCCAGAAAAATTCACCGTGCATCGACCGATATCTTCCCTACGATGCTTGGAGCAAAGGAAGCCAGGTGCAGGAGTGTCCTACACCTGGCAGTCATTGATTAATCAACGTCGATAGCGAGGTTGTCTGCAACCTGCTGCTTGAAGTCTGCAATTGCCTGGCTGCGGCTCTTCTTGCCGTAGCTGTATTCACGGACTTGATCACGCCAATACATGTTGATGGTCTCATCATACTGGGTCTTATTCTTACCAGTAGCAAACTTGCCAGCAGGAACGAATACATCAAACATATCCTGTCCACCGAGGAAGTCCAGAGTTCCGTCACTCTTTCTCATGACAGTACCTGAGGCAACGGTATCCTTGGTTCCACCAGGACCGTTGAGCGTACCGTTGGCCCAGTAATACTGCAAACCGGTGTTGGAACTGTCAAGCGTAATCCACTCGATGATGTCACCAACTGCGTCCTTGACAGGACTATTGTTGTTTGCAAGTACCCATGTGCCACCCCAGAAGAATCCAACAGGAGGTTCACAAACAGCCCAGTCACCATAGGTGCCTTCACCAGGCTTGGTACCACCGCTGTTGCCAGCCATGACGTAGTTGATCAACCAAGCTGGGCCAAAGAAACCGAAGATCTGCTTGTCACCGGCGTCTTTCATGTCAGCAAACCATGCATCAGTCCAGTCACGGGTATCATTGTGGTAGCCCTTGTCAATCAGCATCTTTGCAATGTCAAGGAATGCTTCACGATCGGGATCAATGTAGAGCTTTCCGTCTACAATCCAGCCCTTCTCACTGCTGCCTTCAATGGCATGCCAGATGTCTCCATCACCACTGATGATTCCGTAGCCTTTCTTCTTCAGGTCTTCAGCAGCCTTGAAGAATTTATCCCAACCTGGACCGACTTTGGAGGTGATTACTGCAGGATCGTCAGTTCCCCAAACATCCTTGGCGATAGAACGACGGTAGATGAATGCACCACCGGTAGCCTGGTAACCAAGGCCAACCAAATCACCGTTAGGATTGGTACCGATATCAACGGTATACTGTGCAATGTCAGCTTCCTTGAGCTTGGCGTCTACATCAATTCCCAGATCCTTGTAGGGAGCTGCAAAGTAAGCTGCGTAACCCTGGGTGTACTTGAGGACAAATGCAGACTCAGCACAGTAGATGTCAGGAGCATTCTCTCCGCTACTAGCCAATGCCTGGTCAAGTGCTGGCTGATAGGCACCATCGGTGGTAGCGATAATGGTGGTGTTGATCTCATAATCGAAATCAGGATTCAGTTCTTTGTACTTCTCCAACATTTTGGGGACTTCATCAGTGAAGCTCCACAGGTTGATCACCTTACGAGCAGGTTTCGTTGCCCCTTCTGCCTGGCCACCAGCGAACAGAGAGAGACTCATGCAACATATCAGTAACAGACTGACTACAATACGCATGTTCCGTTTCATACAGATTCCTCCTTACTTAACGCTATGTCAAACTGACATATAAATGAGACTTGCATAGTTCTCCCCATGTATTCGTACAACGCCTGTACTGGTTAGGGAGCCCTACTATTACAATGCTATGTGAACAGTATGGAGAGCGCCACTGGGCTTTTACCTTGAAATTGGATAGGACAAATATCCTAGGGAAATTACATTTCGTTGCTTTTCACCCATTTGATGGCAAATTTACGCAGTGCTCCTGCATCACTGATGGAGAGCTTGTGGCGGATATTGTCCCTGTAGACGTTTATCGTCTTCACTGAGAGGTTGAGCGTCTTGCCGATTTCTGACACTCCATATCCCTGTCCGAGCAGACGCAGCACTTCCATTTCGCGGAGACTGAGCAACTCCACCGGGTCAATCTCCTGTGCAGATTCCTGCAGGAGCATGGTGTCCAACATCCGCTCCCGCATATCATCGGAAAGATATATCTTTCCTTTCAGTACTGTATCAATGGCTTTCAAGAGTGAGGAGGCTGCCTCCTGTTTCATGACGTAGCCTCGTGCACCTGCCTTGAGTGCACTGGAGGCATAAATCAACTCATCATACATGGAGACAACGATTGACTGTACTTCCGGCTTGCTCGTCTTGAGTGTTTTTACCAGCTCCAATCCGTTCTCTTGTTGCAGAGAGATATCGATAAGGGCAACATCTACCTCCGTTTTATCCAACAAGGAAAGTGCCTCAGCGATGGTGGTTGCCTGGGCTTGTACTTGATAGGTTCGTACATTCTCTATGACACTTACCAAACCTTGGCGGAAAAGTGGGTGGTCATCTACAATAAGAAATCGAACAATGTTGGACATTTCCTACTCCTTGAACTCAATCTGTACCGTGGTTCCTTCGTCATCACTTTCGAGGGTGAGCTTGGCATCAGCCATGGCAGCTCGGTTCTGCATGATCCTCAGGCCAAGCCCATCCCCTTGCATCTGCTTGGGGAGTCCATTTCCATCATCACGGACCTCCAGGAAGAGGAAAGTCGCACCTTGAGAGTCAATCTTCTTTGATGAGGATATCTCAATATGCTTTGCCTGTGAGTGCTTGATGGCATTGGTCAGTGCTTCTTGGACAATCCTGAAAATATTCAATTCCCGGGTTCTGTCCTGTATGGCAAAACCAGGGTCCACATTTACATCGATATCAATTGACCCCAAGCGGAGATTATCTCCTACCAAGGCTTCCAGACGCTCAAGAAAGCTGTGTGGTTCCAATTCCATTGGCATCAAGCCACGGCTGATGGTCTTGATTTTTCTAATTGCTTCGCTGAGGTGCTCGCTGATTTTCCCGAGGCTCTCTTTCTGCAATGCTTGATTGTTTTCGAGTTGTTGTTTTGCGGATGAGGCGAGCAGGGAGATTCCAAGTAGGTATTGGCACAAGTCATCATGCAGTTCCTGCCCGATGCGTTCCATTGTCCTGGTGGAAATGTCCATGACCTCTTGTTCCAGTTCAGTTCTCCGCTTTATTTCCTGAGAAAGGTCCCTTGTACGTAAGGCGACCTGTTCCTCGAGATTCTTCTCATGTTCCCTGATCTGCTGCAAAAGCAGTGAACCTTTCAAATTGCTGGAAATCTGTTCTTGCAACACATCGTAGAGTGCAGGACGTACGGTGCCAAAGGGAACCAGAAAGTATCCAAGTGGTTCATCAAGATATACCAAGGGTAGCAAGACCCAGCGGTGAGCCCTCCACTGGGTGCCTAGGCTTGGAGGGAGAATCTGATGGGCAGGAAAGTCCATCGAAAAGGCTGAAAGCGGGAGCACTTCCTGTTGAACGGTCATTATAAGCCTGGCTTTTCGGCTGTGGTTCAGGAATCTTACCAGGTACCCTCGGTCAATGCCAAATAACTGCAACCCGTGTTTCAAATTGGTAATCAACTCCCCTATCTCGAAGGTTCCGCTGAGCATGGCGCTCACCTTTCTGAGGGTTTCAAACGAGTTTTCTGCTGCCACACGTTTTGCTGCCTGGAAGCGCCCTATCTTATCGCCTGTCAATGCACGGGCTGCCCCCATGAGCATTGCGAGGGTTTTGGCACTGAGGGTACTCTGATTGCGCGATTTATACTCCACCACCGAGAGATACTCGTTCCATAGGTGAAGAGAACCACTTTCTGAGGCAGTATCATCAAGTGCACGGTTGAGGCGGGCAATCATCTGATGGTAGTCCCCTCGCTGGACAAGAAGGATTAAGTCTTCCACGGCCAAATGTTCGGCTGGGGTTGCATAGTTCGGCATCTCATGGAGGCCGGGGGTAAAGTGCACGTGCGGATTACAGCCACATGATTCCCTGATCACCGGAGAACAAGGCAGGGAAATGTGTTCCTCGTCCCCCCCTGCCATAATCCTATCGAGAATATCAACAGCGATGACTCCCATCTCATGCAATGGTTGCACAACCGTCGTCAAGGGAGGGATGCTGTAGCGAGAGGGGTCAATCCCATCAAAACCGATAAGGGATACATCATCAGGTACATGTACATTCCATTTGGAAAGTTCTTGCATGGCACCGAAAGCCATTCGGTCATTGAGGCAGATCAGGGCATCAAAAGAACATTTCGATTCCATAAAGTACTGTACCACCTCTCTACCCGATTCATCGGTGAATGTCCCAGACCTGATCAATTTCTCGTCAATTGGGATAGCATTTTCTGCAAGTGCCTGCCTACAAGCATGAAGCCTTTTGACTGATTCTTCATGGGTTTTAGGCCCGGTGATGATGGCAAAACGATGCCTGTGATGAACCGAAACCAGGTGATCCACCAAGGCACGCATGCTCTCCTCCCCCTCAGCGGTAATGTCGCTCATACCCTGCATGTGCATACCTATGGACACCCTGGGGAGCGAGGACCAGGGGGCAAAAAATTTATTCAGGTCCATGGTGGTGAAATAAGATGCAAGGGAAGATGCAATGATAATCAGACCATCAATGGTCTGTTCGGAGGCAAGATGGTAGGCAAGGTTGGAGGAGGCTTCACTGGCGATGGGCGAACCAAGTCGGGAACCGATGAAGGAGATGGTGCCCATCTTCCGCTTCTCTGCTTCCCTTTCAATGGCATGCCAGATGGCTGACTGATATTCATCGTCCAAACCTGCGGTGAATATACCGATGCAACGGGGTGTATCCTGCATGAAAAATGATCCCTCCTCATTGGTGTACCTTTTTCATGATAGACCATACAAAGGAGTTTGCAAGGATAGGGGTGAAAAATAAACAAAGAGAATTTCTCACTGTTGGTTGGATCGTGTCATGGGCCTCGTCATGGGCCTCTCATGGGCCTTATCATGGGCCTCGTCATGGGCCTCGTCATGGGCCTCGTCATGGGCCTTATCATGGGCCTCGTCATGGGCCTTATCATGGGCCTCGTCATGGACAGGCTCTAATGCATGCTTTCCCTCCCCTGTTTTTTTTCTGTAACAGTTGTTTCTATTGGTAATAGGAACACTTGAGTTGTATGACTTTGTCGGTAAGAATATATCCATGTAGGCCGCTTACACTATCCGGCGACTTAAAGAGACCTACGAATGCCTAGGAGATGACAAGTGAAAGCAATCGTTTATGAGAAAGTGAAATCATCGAAGGCATTGGTTCTCCGTGAAGTGAAAAAACCAGTTCCTGCCACCCGTGAAGTATTGGTACGTATCCATGCTGCATCGGTGAATGCGCTTGATTACCGTCCAATGCAGATGGGTGTCGGTATACCGAAGAGCCGGATATTCGGAGCTGATATCGTGGGTATGGTGGAAGAAGTGGGTAGGGATGTAACCACTTTTAAACCAGGAGATATGGTGGTCGGTGATATCTCGGGAGACGGATGTGGAGGCTTTGCAGAATATGTTGCTGTAGATGAGAAGGTGTTGACCTTGAAGCCATCCGCGATTTCAGATGAACTCGCTGCCGCCCTTCCTGTAGCAGCAGTGACTGCCTTGCAGGCATTGCGTGACAAGGGGGAGATCAGAGCGGGCATGAAGGTACTCATCTACGGAGCGGGAGGCGGCGTCGGCACCTATGCTGTTCAGCTAGCCAGCTATTTAGGTGCTCAGGTGACTGCCGTCTGCAGTACCCGCAATACAGCACTTGTACGCAGCCTGGGAGCAAGCGAGGTTATCGATTACACGAGTGAGGATATTACCACCAGCGGCCGCCGCTTCGACCGGATTATCGCTATAAATGGGAACCACCGGCTTTCTGCATATAAGCATCTCCTCACGCCTCACGGAATATTCGTTATGGTGGGAGGGTCCTTGAAACAGATATTCACTTCACTTCTCTTTGGATCATTGATGTCGGTAGGGTCCAAGAAAATGCGTACACTGGCGGCAAAACCCAATAGGGAGGACCTGGAATTTGTTCTGGACTTGGTAGCCTCCGGCAAGATTCATCCAGTCATAGATCGGTGCTATCCGCTGGAGCAAACTGCAGAGGCAATGAGTTATGTGAGCGAAGGGCATGCCCAGGGCAAGGTGGTCATTACAGTGACCTCCCAATCAGGGCCGATGTGATGTTTTTCTTGAGTCAAACTCAGGCTCAAGACGTAAGGAAGGCAACCCGCTGTATGACCATTGATGGTGAGGCTTCACCAGTACCTGTGGATGAAGCCTTTTCATTGCTTCATAGAAAGAGAATCCTGTTATTATTAATAATTGTAATTTAAGATGCGAAGTAAAACGCGCATTTCATTGTCATTTCTCTCAATACATGGTATATTACTATTGTGAAATTCAGTTTTGCCAACAAGCATCTTGAAATCCTCTATACAAGTGGGAAGTCAAAAAAATACCATCTAGAAAAACAGGTGCTTCAAGGATTCTTTGAGGTTGTAGCGGCCATTGATGCAGCACAAGATATTCATGACCTACAGATGCGACCATCTCTACATTTCGAAAGACTCAGAGGAACAGAAAAACGCTTTTCCCTGCGTATCACCAGAAAATATCGACTTGAAGTCGAGATAGACTGGGAAATCGAGGAAAAGACGATGGGAATTGTAGAAATAGAGGAATTGAGCAAACACTATGAATAGGAGGACGATACCATGGGTAATACTGTGAAACCTTTTCTCAACATCAGCACTGGCGATATGATCAGAAGAGAGTTGGAATTCCTGGGCTGGACCCAAGAAGATCTCGCCCAAGTTACCAATATATCCCGCAAGACCTTGAGCAATATCATGAATGCAAAACAAAAACTCCAAATGGAGCATGCCTGGGCATTGGCAGAGGCACTCGGGGGAAGTGCAGAATCTTGGATGCACATAGATACGAGGTATTGGATGAATGCAACCGGCCAAAGCGCAGAACCTTCACAAACGGAGAGAAGAGCCCGAATACGAAAGTATGTACCCGTTTTGGAGATGCAAAGAAAGGGTTGGTATAATGAGGGTAAAAGTGCCGATACGTATGAATCTACCTACCGCGCAATATGGGGTGAAGAAGATCCCGATATCACATTCAGCGTCTATGAAACATATGGAAAAGGCGCCGGATACTGTGCTGGACGTTCTCGTGTCGACAACACATACACTGAAAACTACAGCATCACCTGGTACCAGATTGCAAAAAGACGATGCAAAGAAATACAAGTTCCTCCTTACAGCTCAGAAAAACTCAAGTATCTATCCAAAAGTCTGTTGCAATATACTGTACAAGAGGGGGGTGTTATTGACGTCATTCACGACTTGAATGAAGCAGGCGTCATATTTCTCGTTCAATCCCATCTATCAAAGACAAATCTGGACGGAGCGTCCTTCTTCTGTAATGATCATCCGGTAATCGTCTACACTGCACGCTACGATAGAATAGATAATTTCTGGTTTACGCTGGCTCATGAGATTGCACATCTTTTACTCCACTTCAAGCAAAGTACTGAGAAGATTTTCCTTGATGACCTCATGGACAAAACAGAGAGATCAACGCTGGAGCAAGAAGCTGATGCAAAAGCTGAAGAAATTCTTCGAGTAAAGCAGATTCTTGCATGTGTAGAACCATTTAGAAATTATATATCGGAGGTAAAATTGGTACAAATCGCTTCTGAGATTGGTATTGATGTATCATTGCTGTTGGGTATTCTGCAATTCTACGGATATGTGGATTACAGAAAACTCAACAAGTTCAAGAAACAGGTAAAAGTACTTTTTCCTCGCCATATCGTCATGTAATTGATTTCCGATAAAAAGATCTCACTAACTGAAATATTCGAAACGCTAAAAGAATTGGAAGAACAGATAAACAACCTAAGGCCAACCTCAATATCGTAATCTGAGAACAGAAGAAGAGGCTTCTATCGTTGAGGAACCATAGCCAAGAGTCAGGTCGCCTGTCAGTGGTCCTAACTCAGGCTCAAGACACAAGAAAGGCAACCCGCTGTACGACCATTGTCGCCTAACAAGTTAGTAGTCTGGTAGAATAAGGAATCACCGTCCTGATGTGTATATTATGTATAATAAATTTCTCAAATATTACTATCTTTTTGTGAAATTATATACTATTATTATCACATGCAATCTGTTTCAAATAAAATACTTGCAAGAATATATAGTCGTGGAAGGGGCTGGGCTTTCTCTAAAGTCGATTTTATTCCCCCATTCTCTGATATTGCAGTTCGCAAAGCTCTTTCCGAACTTGCAAAGAAAGGAACCATACGCCGAGTCTCACAAGGGATTTATCATTATCCCCGCTACAGCGAATTTCTCCAAGAGTATCTTAGTCCCGATATGGAGCAAGTTGCTTACGCATATGCTCGGAAATTTAATTGGCGTATTCATCCTTCAGGAAATACGGCACTGAATTATCTGGGGCTTTCCACTCAGGTACCCTCTCGTCATCTTTACATTTCAGACGGACCAAGTCGCGTGTATGTAATCGAAAATCAATCTTTGGAATTTAAGCACATGGCCATAAAAGAGACTGGTTTAAAGTTTCGTGAGAGTAGATTACTCGTGCAAGCGCTCAGAGCCTTGGGGAAAGAACATATAACTCCAGAAATCATACATACGTTATCTGAGACAATGAAAAATGTGTCCGCTGACAAAATACTCCAAGATACGCAACAGGTAAGTGTTTGGATATATGAGGTAATTGAACAAATTCTTAAAGGATAAATAATGGATAATGTTGCTTTTTTTGCAGATAAAGAAAGAGGCCAGATTTTTGCAGAGGCAGCAGCCAGAATGGGAACCACGGTTGCTATCGTTGTGGAACCATAGCCAAGAGTCAGGTCGCCTGTCAGTGGTCCTAACTCAGACTCAAGACGCAAGAAAGGCAACCCGCTGTACGACCATTGTCGCCTAACAAGTTGCCTAGTAGTCTGGTAGAATAAGGAATCACCGTCCTGCCGTGTGCCTTTGCACGTGCGGCAGTCCATTCTTCAAACCAACTGTTTAGCAGGGGTAGGACTCGGACCTACGACCTTCGGGTTATGAGCCCGACGAGCTGCCAACTGCTCCACCCTGCGTCGAATTTCTTCTGTACTATACGGAAAAAGGAAAATCTTGTCAACCAGCATTGTAATTAATGCTATAAAAAGGTTATTCGCTGTTTGTAGTGGGTAGAGCTACATGATTGGCTGTAGTGGAAGAGACAATTCTCCACAGACGAAGT
>Ga0334900_1001103_pt1 | contig 31783 bp, 25 predicted proteins | sample GraSluR3_MG_2_FD_207231 | JGI IMG/M metagenome (GOLD analysis project Ga0334900, IMG submission 207231) | Sludge microbial communities from methane-producing bioreactor in Wageningen University, Netherlands - Granular Sludge_31_08-R3 | ecosystem: Engineered > Bioreactor > Anaerobic >... | reverse complement strand
CCTGGGTTGTGTGAGAGCCTTTGCGAATTATCCCCAGCAGCTCATCAACCTCAGATTTTGTAAGTTTGATCCTGTAATGTACCATATCTGCAGATTATTTTCTGCAAATATAATCAATAACTTAAAATATACGTCATAATACACCTAACATAACACTAGTTTGTACATTATGGGTTAGGTAATCGGGTCGGCACGCAGGGTGCTTCTTAACGGAGGATAAACCCCAAGCCCTGCACCCCTAAACTGGTCACACCCCCCAGCCGTTACGCTCCATGCTATTAGGTGTAGGCTAGGCTAATACACTACCCTTGCTTATGGCCGCAAAACTCTGGTTCTGTGGCGAAAAGGTGTGATAATCCATATGCATTGCGAGTTTGCCTGTATTCATAATTGCTATGTGGGTAGGTTGTGGAGAAGCTAGTAAGATACTTTCAGTCTCTAGGTTAGACCCAGCCCAATGACAAATCTGGGTTGAAAACTTGGGGGAGAGGGTTCACTACAAACACTTTTGTAATGCTCGATGTGCATCCATCGTCCGATGTGTAGCGATAGGTTACGCTGTAGCTCCCTGCCGACAAAGTGGACAATTCAAGCGTTGCTGTACCGTCGCCATGGTCAAGAATTGCATCGCCTGTAAAGAATCCGCTAGGGGCACGGTTGCCTGTAAGCGTTATGTTGTTATGTCCTCGACAGAATTCCTGATTATTACTTAACCCCGAAAAGCTAACATTGGGCAAGCTGAATACCTGAACTGTTTGGGTAACTATATTCTCACATTCGCCATCGTTATAGGTGTAGGTTACGGTATTTACTCCAGCCCCAGCGGTAATGGGGTCGAATGTAGCTGTTCCATCCCCATTGTCTGTAACCCCTGGGCCTACTACTGATCCCGCGGGTTCGGAGTAGGTGAATGTTACCGATGGGTCGTTTAGGCAGAAAGTGCTAGGCAGATCGTTTATTGATATTTCTGTACCAACGGATGTACTCCGTGTTGTGGAGAAATAGCAGCTGTTTGGGTCGGTGTAGTTATAGGTTATTGTATGTGTGCCCAAACCCGCAGCAGATGGATTGAATGTGGCAGTACCATTCTCATGGTCAGTAATGCCAGCGCCAAAAAACTGACCCCCATTGGCATTTGCACCAAGAGTGTTATTGTATGCAGTAATTGTATATGCTGATTCGGTTTGGCACTGCTTGTCTTTAAAGCCCTGAAGAGATATATCAGGCGATTCAAGCACCTCAAATGTAGTGGTTGCTGTGTTCGAAAAAAACACCATCTGCAGTAGTGATTGTATATCTGGCTTCTATTAGGTATATTCCCGTTCCTGCTGAGGGTGGATAAAAAGTGTTGTTTACAACTCCCTCGCCCGAGAAATACCATGCTCCCCCATCTGGTGAACCAGTGGCACCATCAATGGCAAAAGGTTCACCGTCCTCGCAGAACTCTGTTCGCGTGGGTTTGAAGGTTATGGTTGGCAGTACGGTTATATTCCAAATGCGGGTATTAATGATACTGCTGTGAGGTGCAGTAACGGTAAAGTTGCCAACGCCAGAGCATGTAGTGATGAATGTTCTTGTTTGCTTATCACCCTCTTCTTCTTTTAAGCAAGTGCTGTAGCCATCAGGATCCACTGGCCAGCCATCCAGTCCGCCGGAGTGACCTACAAGGGTTTCTATATCTCCATAGTAAAGGGTTAAGGGAGTAATAGTTTGTCCAATTGCAGCCAAGGTAAGTAGCATGAGGAGGCTAACAACCAAGGATGCTATCACTCTTATATTTCCTGATGGCAAAGGGAATAGACCATTCTCTGGCTTCTTCGAGAGCTCAACGGTTATGCTGCTTTTTAAAGTGATATATTGATAACGGTTCATTTCTGTCAACTTTTTATGCTTAGGGTTAATCTTCATAAAATATACGATGGGCAAGCTTGATGGTTTGGTATTCAACCTCAGTTTGTAGATGATATCTATCATCAATTTTTTGGTGCAAGGTTAAGAAACTGTTTAAGTTTTACGTTTTAAAATTTGAAGAGGCCTCGTAGAGCCTGTCTGGCTGGTAGATAGGGGCATATAGCGATTGAAAATATGTGTAACTAAACTAAGCACCCCTGCCTTTGCCAGTCAGGCAGGCCAGAGTGGGTGCAATACTAAACCACTATGGATTGGAAATCCATAGGTTTCTTGAGTGAATGAAATTCACAAGAGAAAGACAATGCAGAAGAAGACCAATTCGCAAAATGATTAAAATTTATTGAGGCTGAAAGTAACTGCAATAGAATTGCAGGGTTTCAACCAAAATTTAAGATAATGAAAGCAACTTATTGCGCTCTCTACGACCTGCCTGCCTTGGGCAGTAAGGCAGGGGCGCTATGGTTATACGAAATGCTTTTTCAATCGTTATATGCCACCTACGGCGGCATCATAAAATGAATTGTTCAAAAAAACTTAAACAGTTTCTTAATGGAATAACCTCAGTGGGGTTGATTAAGACCTTAATGTCTAGATTAACTGTCTGAGTATGTCTGCACAACAACCAATCCCAGCTACGATAGAGCATACAAGGTCAATTTTCATACGATTTCGCTCAACATTCCCGCCCTGAATCTGTTGATTCCATTAAAATCTACATTATCACACCTAATTTTTTACCTTTGCTTAAAAGGGCAAAACCAACAAAAATGGAAGACAACTCATTTCTATCCAATGTGGATCCGCAATCCATTGACAATCTATATAAAGATTACCTTGACAACCCCGAATCGGTTGATCCCAGCTGGCGTCAGTTCTTTCAGGGCTTCAACTTTGCCCGCGCTAGCTATGGCGAGGCTGGGGGCCAGCTCTACGATGCCGAGGTAAAGGTGCTTAATCTTATTGATGCTTACCGCAAGCGTGGGCATCTGTTCACCAAGACCAATCCCGTTCGCACCCGCCGAAGCTATTCGCCCACGCTCGATATCGAGAATTTTGGGCTGTCGCCATCCGATTTAGATACTGTATTCCAAGCGGGTAAACAGCTGGGCATTGGCCCCGCCAAGCTCGCCGATATAATCGATTACCTAAAGGCAACCTACAGCAAATCCATTGGTTGTGAGTATATGTATATCCGCGATGTTGAGGTGATAAACTGGCTACAGCATAGGATAGAGACGGATAGGAACAGCACGAAATTTTCCGATGATCAGAAGAAAAACATCTTTGACCAGCTTAAGCTGGCCGTAGGCTTCGAGCAGTTTATCCATAAAAAGTTTATTGGGCAGAAGCGATTCTCCCTGGAGGGAATAGAGGCCTTAATCCCTGCCATGGCCGCCATAGTCAATCACGGTGCGGAGCTTGGAATTAAGGAGTTTGTGATTGGAATGGCGCACAGGGGTAGGCTTAACGTTTTGGGCAACACCATGCAGAAACCCTACGAGCATATTTTCAACGAGTTTTTTGGCGAGGAGTACGATGAGGATGTGGCGCTGGGCGATGTGAAGTACCATATGGGCTACAACAGCATGGTGAAAACTGCTAGTGGGACAGAGGTGAAGCTACATCTGGTGCCCAACCCTTCGCATCTCGAAACAGTTGCCCCGGTTGCCATAGGGCTTGCCCGTGCTAAAATCAATCATCATTATCAAAAAGATTTTAAAAAGCTAGCACCCATTATAATCCATGGCGATGCAGCCATTGCTGCTCAAGGCGTGGTTTACGAAACGCTGCAAATGTCGCAGCTTAAGGGGTATACCGTTGGCGGAACCATCCATCTGGTGCTTAACAATCAGGTGGGCTTCACCACCAACTACCTCGATGCGCGCAGCAGCACCTACAGCACCGATATTGCCAAGGTTACCAAGTCGCCCATATTCCACGTGAATGCCGACGACCCCGAGGCGTTGGTTCATACCATTCGTTTGGCGATGGACTATCGCCAGAAATTCCATACCGATGTTTTTGTCGATATCCTGGGGTATCGTCGTTTTGGACACAACGAGGGCGACGAGCCACGGTTTACACAACCTATTCTGTACGATATAATTGCAAAGCATCCCAACGTACGTGATATTTACGCTGAGAAATTGATCCGCAATGGCACCCTTACTTCCGATGAAGTAAAAAAGTCGCTTGTCGAGTTTAACAACCTTCTCGAGGCGAAGTTAGAGGTTGCCAAAGGTCTGAAAAAAGTTAAGATTCAGCGATTCCTGAGCGATGATTGGAAGGGTATACGATATTCAACCCCCGACGATTTTTACCAATCCACATCAACTGCTGTCACCAAGGATGATCTGATTCGTGTGGCCAATCGAATCAACAGCCTACCCCCCGATAAAAAATTTTTCCGTAAGCTCGAAAAATTGGTGGACGATCGTGCCGCAATGGTTAAGGAGGGGCGAGTGGATTGGGCAATGGCCGAGCTGCTAGCCTACGGAACGCTGGTCGATCAGGGGCATCCCGTTCGGCTAAGCGGACAGGATAGCGAGCGGGGCACCTTCTCGCATCGGCATGCTGTGTACGCCGTTGAAAAATCGGAGGAGAAATATTTCCCGCTTAAGAATATCTCCCAGAATCAGGCGAAATTTCATGTGTACAACAGCCTTCTATCCGAGTACGGAGTGATGGGGTTTGACTATGGCTATTCGCTTGGAACGCCCAACGGGCTAACCATTTGGGAGGCTCAGTTTGGCGATTTCTTTAACGGTGCTCAAATAATTGTCGATCAGTACATCAGCTCTGCTGAGGATAAGTGGGGTCTGACTTCGGGGCTAACCCTTTTGCTTCCACACGGATTTGAAGGCCAAGGGCCTGAGCATTCTAGCGCTCGAATTGAGCGTTTCATGGTGCTGGCAGCCCGACAGAATATGCAGATTACCAATATCACCACGCCCGCCAACTTTTTCCACGCCTTAAGGCGTCAGGTTAAGCGCGAGTTTAGAACACCTCTGGTGGTATTTACCCCAAAGAGCTTGCTTCGCCACCCCAAGTGCGTATCATCAATCGACGATCTGAGCCAAAGCGGCTTTAAGGAGGTAATTGACGATGACAATGTGGATACCGACAAGGTGCTGCGGGTGGTTTTCTGTACAGGCAAAATTTATTACGATTTGCTGGAGCGTAAGGAGCATTTCGAGGCGCGCGATATTGCCCTTGTTCGTATTGAGCAGCTATACCCATTCCCGGCCAAGCAGGTGGGCGAGGTGCTGCAAAGGTATCCCAATGCCATTCAGTGGCTGTGGGTGCAGGAGGAACCGCAGAATATGGGCGCTTGGAACTTTATTCGTGATAACTTTGTGAATATTCCCATCCAGCTAGTATCGCGCCAGCCTAGTGGCAGCCCAGCTGTTGGTCTTAGCAAGCTGCATGCGCAGGAACAGCAGGAAATTATTGACAAGGTATTCCGTAAATGTACTTGCGAGCTAAACAACAAGTACTGTGGATTGCAGTGCAAGGTGGGAGGTAAGCGTGTGGAGCGTAAGGCGGAGTTTAGGGAGATGTAGATGTTGGAAGAAAGAAGACAGAAGACGGAAGACAGAAGACGGAAGTTGGAAGACAGAAGACGGAAGTTGGAGGACAGAAGACGGAAGTTGGAAGACGGAAGATGGAAGACGGAAGATGGAAGTTGGAGGACAGAAGAGGGAAGACGGAAGAGGGGAGACGAAGGTTAGAAGACGGAAGACAGAAGACGGAAGTTGGAGGACAGAAGACGGAAGTTGGAAGACGGAAGATGGAAGACGGAAGATGGAAGTTGGAGGACAGAAGAGGGAAGACGGAAGAGGGGAGACGAAGGTTAGAAGACGGAAGACAGAAGACGGAAGTTGGAGGACAGAAGACGGAAGTTGGAAGACGGAAGTTGGAAGACGGAAGATGGAAGACGGAAGATGGAAGTTGGAGGACAGAAGAGGGAAGACGGAAGAGGGGAGACGAAGGTTGGAAGACAGAAGACGGAAGACGGAAGTTGGGAGACGGAAGAGAAAAGAGGGTTTGATGATTTATAATAGTTAAAACCAAAATTTTAAGAAATGAATGGTTTTGAGCCACGATTTAAGTTTGAAAGGTTGATAATCTGGCAAATGGCAATGGATTATGGCGAAGAGATTAACTCTTTAGCGCAAACTTTTCCAAAGAGAGAGATATATAATTTGTCGAGTCAGATTTGTCGTGCGGTTGATTCCATCGCCCTGAACATCTCAGAAGGTTCTATTGGACAGAGTGTCCCCGAAAACAAGAAATTTGTTGGTTACGCTATTCGCTCTTTAGCAGAAGTAGTAACCTGTTTGCATAAAGCTTTCCGCAGGAACTATGTCTCTGAGGAAGTATTTCATAAGCATTACGATTATGCCTACAATTTAATGAATATGATTTCTGCATTTAAATCAAAACTTAACTAGTGTAAAATTAAAGAGAGATTGTAATCCAGAAGGTGATTCAAATGCATTGAGAACCATTCATCTGCATTGCTTCGGTCTTCAATCTTCCGTCTAAAATAAACATTATGGAAGTAGAAATTCGCATACCAAGCCCCGGGGAGTCAATTACAGAGTTGGAGATAGCCAGCTGGCTAGTTGACGATAACTCGTGGGTTGAAAAAGACCAAGAGATTGCCGAGGTGGAGTCGGAAAAGGCAACGCTGCCGCTGCTGGCCAGCCATAGCGGGGTGGTTAGCATAAAGGTGCAAAGCGGTGCCATAAAGGTTGGCGAGGTGGCCTGTACCATCGATACCGAAGCGCAAAAACCCGAAGGGGCTGAAATTACAAACGATAATGCGACTGAGCCTAAACCAGAACCTCAATCCGAACCTCAACACAACGATCCTTCGGCAGGCTCAGGGCAAAGCAAGCTCAATGCATCGCCCGGATCTGAACATCACCATAAACCTCAACCTTCATCTCAATCTTCGCAAGTAAAGGTAACCCCACTTGCCCGTAAGCTAATGGATGAGCAGGGGGTAAGCGTTGATGATATCATTAAGGGACTTAAGAAAATAACCACTCACGAGGTTAACGCTGCTCTAGGAGCAGGAGGCTTTGCAGAGCCAAAGCAAGAACCCGCTGAGCGTGCAGAGGAGCGAACCACCATGAGCCAGCTACGCAGGAAGCTAAGTCAGCGACTGGTAGCGGTGAAGAACGAAACGGCCATGCTCACCACATTTAACGAGGTGGATATGAACCGGATTATGGCGATGAGAAAAGCGTATCAGAAAGATTTTCAGGAGAAGCACGGGGTTAAGTTAGGTTTTATGTCGTTCTTCACCAAGGCGGTGGTTGAGGCGTTGAAGCAGCATCCTTTGGTAAACTCGCAGATTGATGGCGATGAGATTATAACCCCCAACTACTACGATATTGGAATTGCCGTGCAAACCCCCAAGGGTTTGATGGTTCCTGTGCTTCGCAATGCCGAGAGCCTCACCATGGCACAAATTGAGAAAGGTATTCTCGATCTGGCCGAGAAGGGGCGCAAAGGGCGTATTGGGCTTGAGGAGCTAACCGGTGGAACCTTTACCATTACCAATGGTGGAATTTTTGGCTCCATGCTATCTACCCCAATTCTTAATCCTCCGCAATCGGGTATTTTAGGGATGCACAATATCATTGAGCGCCCAGTTGCCGTGAACGGCAAGGTAGAGATACGGCCCATGATGTACATTGCCCTAAGCTACGACCATAGAATAATAGATGGTAAGGATTCGGTAGGATTCCTAGTAAAGGTGAAGGCAATGCTTGAGAATCCTGAACGGTTGCTAGCTGCAGGAGTGAGCCCCGATAGGTTACTGCTTGATATATAGCTCGATAAGATTATCTAGCCCCAGAGCATTCGGTAACAATCATACGGCAAGCGTTCACGTTGCCTCGGCTACACGCCTGATGAAAATCAGGGCATGCCTGGGCTTTATTGCCTGCACGAAGATGTGCCATTCCTCGGTTGTAGTAGGCCATGGCGTTGTCGGGGTTTAGGTCTATTACCTTATTGTAGTCGCTAATCGATTCGGCAAAGTTTTGCATTTGGTAGTTGGCAAACGCCCGGTAGTTAAGCGATGATGCGTGCCTAGGGTTGATTTTGAGGGCATCGGTAAAATCGGCAATGGCATCGCCATAGTTTTCGTCTTGCATATGAGCCACGCCACGGTTTATGTATATCTGAATATCAACTGATTCGCCGCTAAGGCCAAGGGCATTGTTAAAATCTTCGATGGCACGGCGGTATTGTCCTCTCATGTTGTTGAGGATCCCCCTGCGCATATGGAACTCGGGGTTCGAAGGGAATTCCTTTAGGGCATTATCGATATATTTTTGGGCATCCCTTAGGTTTTCCGATAAAAGATGTGCTCTAATAATCCCTGAGAGAGCCGCTTCGTCTTTAGAGTTTTGCTTTAGGGCTTGCTCAAAGAGTTTGATGGCTTCGGGTAGTTCTCGAACCTCAAGCTTTTGCATTCCGTTGGAAGTAGCGCTTGATGTTTGAGCAAATGCAGAGCTGCTGGAAAGTATGACTAAAGAGAGAACTATGCAGATTATTTGTTTCATCCTTGTGGTATAAAGGTGTCTTAATTTGCAATGGTTGATTCAAATTTGGTTCGGTTCACAATGGCACGGCCTAGGGTTATCTCATCGGCATACTCCAAATCATCTCCAAAAGCAACACCTCTAGCAATTACCGAAACGACCACAGGGAACTGATTAATTTTTTTAAAGATATAAAAATTTGTTGTATCTCCTTCAAGGGTTGGGCTAAGCGCCATGATGATTTCTTTTACGTTGCCCGCCTTAATTTTGTTTATCAGCCCCTCCATTTTTATGTCGGCGGGGCCAATACCCTCCATGGGGTTTATAACAGCCCCCAGCACGTAGTAAAGCCCATTGTACTGGTTGGTCGACTCTATGGACATCACATCCTTTATATTCTCAACAACGCAAACCGTAGTGCTATCGCGGTGGGGATTGGAGCAGATGCTGCATACCTCGGTATCGGATATGCTATTGCACACGCTGCAATGCTTTATCTCGTTTTTAAGGGTTGTAAAGGCTTGCGAAAATCTCTCCACATCGCCATTGGGCTGACGAAGAAGATGTAATACCAACCTTAAAGCCGTTTTTCGTCCTATGCCGGGTAGCTTGGCAAACTCATCAACCGCATTCTCAAGTAGTTTCGATGGGAAGCTGTGAATATTCATAATTGTTTCAGTTCTAGCTATTGCAAATCTACAAATAATCGACCAATGCTACGCCTCAGAAAAAATTTTTTATTCGCCCAATTTTCCCTAGACTTGCAGAATTATTAACATTTTCTGCTATGAATCCAGCTTGGGTGATTCTTATCATCGCCTTGTACTTTTTGGTACTAATTGTAATTGGGCGGCTAACTAGCCGTAACGCCAACAACGAGTCGTTTTTCTTGGGCAATCGCCAATCGCCCTGGTACGTGGTGGCATTTGGCATGCTTGGGGCATCGCTCTCGGGTGTTACGTTTATTTCGGTGCCGGGTTACGTTGGCGAAACCCAGTTCTCATACCTGCAGCTTGTAATGGGCTACCTGCTCGGATATTTTGTGGTGGCCAACGTGCTGCTGCCCCTGTACTACAGGCTGAACCTCACGTCTATATACACCTATCTCGATTCTCGCTTTGGTTTTTATAGCTACAAAACGGGGGCTGTGTTTTTCTTGATATCAAGATTGATAGGCGCTTCGTTTAGGCTCTTTTTGGTGGCAACCGTTCTGCAGATTACCGTTTTCGATAGTTGGAATGTACCCTTTCTGGTTACAGTATTGGTTACCATTCTGCTGATATGGCTTTACACCAATAGGGGAGGGATAAAAACCATAATTTGGACCGATACCCTGCAAACCGCTGCTATGCTCACCGCCGTGGTGCTCACCATATACTTTGTTGCTAAGCAAATGGATTTATCGTTTGGCCAAATGGTGCAAACCATACGGGATAGCGAGCATAGCCGCACTTGGTTTTTCGACGATTGGAACGATAAACGGCACTTCCTAAAGCAGTTCTTTAGCGGTGCGTTCATTACCATTGTGATGACAGGCCTCGATCAGGATATGATGCAGAAGAACCTCAGCTGCAAGAATTTGAAAGATGCCCAAAAGAATATGTACTGGTATGGCTTCGCCTTTCTTCCGGTTAACCTTATCTTCCTGTCGCTTGGCGTTTTGCTTTTCATCTTTGCCCAGCAGCAGGGTATTGCTATTCCTGAGCAAACCGATGAGCTATTCCCCATAATCGCAACGCAGGGTTACCTCCCGGTGGTGGTAAGTATCCTGTTTATCCTTGGAATTGTTGCGGCTGCATACTCCAGTGCCGACTCGGCACTCACCTCGCTAACCACCTCGTTTACGGTTGATATTCTAAATCCAAAGGGAAAAACTGAGGAGGAGGTAAAAAACATTCGACGACGCGTGCACATTGCCATATCGATAGTGATGGCAGCGGTTATCATGGTATTTAAGGCGGTGAATAACGAGAGCGTGATTAGCGCAATTTTCACTGTTGCAGGATACACCTACGGACCGCTGCTAGGCCTTTATGCATTTGGAATGTTCACCCGATTTAAGGTTCGGGACAAATGGGTACCGCTGGTGGCCATAATCTCTCCAATTATTTGCTTTTTTCTTTCAAAATATTCTGCTACCTTATTCAATGGGTATGAATTTGGATTTGAGCTGCTAATGGTTAATGGAGCCATAACCTTTCTGGGGCTATTGCTGCTGAGTAGGAGAGGGGAGCGAATGGCAAAGGTATAGCAAAGCCAAAAAGATAAACAACCCGTCATTTTACTTTTAAATGAATACTCAATGTTATACCTATTTTGACATAGCCTATTGAACTTACGATAAATCTGTTGTTTTCTCAAAATGTTACATAATGACCTACTATGCAGCTAATTGTGATTGTTTTAGGCAACACATTGAGTATCCATATATTTTTTATAAATGATTGTCCGTTATGATACTAAAGCCTTTGCGTGATTGCGAACCACGAAGTGCTCAACGAAGTCAAACCCTCGTGCTTTGAGGGTTGAAGCAATCTATAAAATTCTGTTAATTAAAAGATTGCCTCATCCGCCGGCTGGCGGATTCGCAATGACGTGTCATTTTAATCAACTCATTCGTCATAGGCATTATAGCGGATAAACATATTTTAATAATCTTATCAGAAGAAGAATGGTGCCTGCAGATAAAATATATCAAGCCGGTTCAGTATGCAGTGAAATGATGACCTCTACATTTTGTGACACAACTCCAATGTTAAATTTTCAGCTTCAAACGATTGCAATGACTAGAATCATCTAAATTTTTATGTACATCTGAACGCAATGGGTGTTTAATGTATATATTTGCCGCTTTGTTTTAATTCAATTAGCAGTAGTTTATAGGTTGTAAAAATGGTAGCATATAGCAGTTTAACACTTAGAGACATTCTTAACCAGTCGAGGATTTTGTATTCCGAAAGACCTTCGTTGGCATTCGTGGGGGAGAAACCATTATCGTATTGTGAACTATCTATCCTTGTAAGCAATACTTCTTGTCTCTTAGCTACAATAGGTATAGAGAAGGGCGATAGGGTGGCCTTGCTTGGAGAGAATAGTCCCAACTGGGGGATAGCCTATTTAGCCATTACATGTATGGGAGCGGTGGTAGTTCCAATTCTCCCCGATTTTTCGGCTGTAGAAGTGAAACGTATACTCGACCATAGCCAGGCAAAGGCAATATTTATTTCCGCAAAGCAATTACCAAAGCTTGAGTTGGTTGACAAGCGCTCTATGCCCGACACCCTGTTGCTGAATAATCTTGATGTTGTTATACCAACCGAAGCTCAAATTGATGGTAGCATAGGTTATTCAAAGCCCGAAGCTGTTTTAAATATTGATTTTTGCAATATTGATATTCCAGAGCCAATGGAGGAAGATTTGGCCGCAATTATTTACACATCGGGTACTACAGGTCGACCCAAAGGGGTAATGCTAACCCACAAGAATCTAATCTCAAATGCATTATCTACCTTTCAAATTCAAGATATTAAGTCATCCGACAGGTTAGTAAGCCTGCTGCCACTTTCGCATACCTACGAATGTACAATAGGTTTTATCATGCCAATAATGCGTGGTGCATCGATATATTATCTGCAAAAACCACCAACACCTCCAGTGCTTATCCCTGCATTGCAGAAGATAAAACCCACCATGATGCTAGTGGTGCCGCTCATTATCGAGAAGGTCTTTCGATCGAAGATATTGCCACAGCTCACCTCCTCAAAAGTTCGCGCTCGACTATATAAAATACCTTTGTTCAGAAAGGTGCTCCATAAAGTTGCCGCTAAAAAGCTGCATAAAACCTTTGGTGGGGAGCTACACTTCTTCGGAATTGGAGGCGCTAAGCTATCGTACGATGTTGAGCAGTTTCTTTACGAGGGTGGCTTTCCGTACTCCATTGGTTATGGGATGACCGAAGCCGCACCGTTGCTATCAGGATGCACTCCCTCGTTGGTGAAGTTTCGTTGTGCTGGGTTCTCACTGCCAGGGCAGGAGATGAAAGTGATGAACCCAAACCCATCAACAGGTGAGGGCGAAGTGTGGGTGAGAGGTGCCAACGTAATGGGGGGATACTACAAGGACGAAGAGCTGACCCACGAGGTACTAACCGAGGACGGCTGGTTAAAAACTGGTGATTTAGGTGTGATTCACTCCAATGGCTTTTTGGAGCTCCGTGGAAGGTTAAAGAATATGATAGTTGGCCCCAGTGGCGAGAATATCTATCCTGAGGATATTGAGGAAGTGATTAATTCTCACTCCCTAGTGCTTGAATCGTTGGTGTACGAAATTAGCGGAAAGCTTGAGGCCAAGGTGTTGCTCAACTACGAGGCGCTTGAGGCCAAGTATTCCAACATCAAAGAGGCCGCTATTACCATGCAGCAAAATATGCAGGGTAGGGCAAGTGTAATAATGAATGAGATCAAGCAGTATGTAAATTCAAAGGTTGCGTCATTTGCAAAGCTAAGCATTGTGGTTGAGCAGGTAGAACCCTTCGAGAAAACCCCTACGCATAAAATCAAACGTTACATCTATACCAATAAATAGCAAAGGGCCGAAAGGCCCTTTGCTATATTAAAGCTGTTTGACAACTTCATCGAGTTTAATGCCTCTCGACCCTTTCAGCAGAATTGTTTTACCATTCAAAGGGGTGGAGGTAAGGTATTCGGAAAGCTTTTGGTGGTTTGCAAACCACATACCCTCCATGCTGCAATGCTTGAAATTTTCCCCAACAAAAAACACCTCATCAACAGCGTCTAAAGCAAGCCTTGCTATCCGCTGATGCTCAATTTGAGCGTAGCTGCCCAGCTCAAGCATATCGCCAAGGATAGCGACCTTTGGGTTTTCACTTGGCATTACGCTAAAGTTCTGTATGGCTTGCTCCATACTGGTAGGGTTGGCATTGTATGCATCTAGAATTACCTTGTTCTTAGCGGTATGCAAAACTTGGGAGCGGTTGTTGTCCGGCGAGTAGCTCTCAACTGCCTTTATTGCCTGGGCTGGCTCTACACCAAAACGATGACCAACACAGATTGCAGCCAAAATATTTTCAATATTATACTGTCCAACCAGCTGGGTACGTACCTTGAATTTCTTTCCTGACATCTCAAGGTCGAAGCAGAGGTGTGCCCCAGAAGTAGATGAATTTGATACGATGTAGTTATCATTCCCGTAGCTATGGATGCGTGAGAATTCGCACTGTGAAGCAAGGCTAGTAAGGATTTTGTTATTGCTATTGATAAATAATTCACCCTTTTGTCCCGAAAGATAACGATATAGCTCCGACTTGGCCTGCTTTACTCCTTCGAACGAGCCAAAACCTTCAAGATGAGCCTTGCCAATATTGGTGATCAGACCGTGGGTGGGTTGGGCTATATTGCAAAGCTTTGCTATTTCACCCACATGGTTAGCGCCCATCTCAATTATGGCAATTTCAGCCGTTTTATCAATAGATAGTATTGATAGGGGCACACCAATATGGTTGTTAAGATTGCCCTTGGTGGCAAAGGTATTAATTTGGCTGGCTAGTACCTTGCTTACTAACTCCTTGGTTGTGGTCTTGCCATTGCTTCCGGTAAGCCCAACCACTGGTATTTTAAGTTTACTTCTATGGTAGGATGCCATATCTTGTAAAAACTCTAGAACGTTTGGCACCAGGAGAGTTCTTGGCAAACACGATTGCTCTGGATCATCAATTATAACAAGCTCTGCTCCGGCGTTCACTGCATCAGGGGCATACTTGTTGCCATCAAAGGTTTGGCCTTTAAGAGCAAAAAAAATCGATCCCGAAGAGACCTTCCGGCTATCGGTGCAAATGGAATGGCCCTTAGTAAATAGGTTGTATACCTGCTCCAGTTTTTTGTCCATTGCCTACGTGCTTTAAAAAAAGAGACCCCATTGTATCAATGAGGTCTCAAATATTTTCAACAAATAGTTTATCTACGCCCTACTTGCGAACCAACAGCTTCCATGGCACACCTAAACCCAATGTCATTGGTTGATGATGCCTCATCGAGGAATCTTCTGGTGCCGGGGCTTAGCCAGTAGGCTCTATCTTTCCAGGAACCCCCTTTGTATACACGCACCCTATCGTTTATTAAGCTGGCCATACCATCATTGGGTCGATCTTCGCGGGTTGTTGTTCCTTGGTCGTACATCCTATTGGAGTCGGTGGTTCTTTGTACACCTTCCATATTCATATAGTCAATACTTGAGGCAAGGTCACCATCCTTATAGTTGATGTAGTAGGCCTGGTTGTAGTTGGGCCTGTTGGCCGATTCCTCTGGTGTTACGTCTCTATATCTAACCCTACCTAAGCTATCAACGCTTTTAGGGGTGCCGTCGGGGTTAGTATCAAGTGTTTTGAAAATATTTCCACGGAAAGGACGGAAGTCGTCAAAATCTTCGAATGAAGCAGGACGGTAAACGTCGAGTACCCATTCGTTCACGTTTCCGGCCATACAGTATAGTCCGTAGTCGTTAGGCCAGTACGATTTCACATTACCAGGTATATGCTCACGGTCGTTTAGGTTACCAGCAACACCCATATAGTCACCACGTCCACGCTGGAAGTTGGCCATCATCTGCCCCCTGTTTTTCGAGCTGCTATTCCTTACGTTATGTCCATCCCAAGGGTAAATTCTTCTTTCCACAATCCTTTCATCGTAGGTGTTGCCGATAAGGCCTTGGGCAGCGTATTCCCACTCTGCTTCAGAGGGTAAACGATATTTTGGTAGCAGGATACCATCCTCGAATGAAACCCTACGACCTTCCTCCTGGCCGGGCCTCATGCTGGGACGAGTATTACGTACCGATGCCTCGTACATACCAAGCAGGTATGCATCTGTGTTGAAGTTCTCAGCGTCAACCTGTTGTAGGTCAAGGTTGATGTATCCTTCTTTGTATAGAAGCATCTCGTTTACCCTGTCGCTCCGCCATAGGCAGTAATCGTTTGCCTGAAGCCAGCTCACACCCACAACAGGATGCTCGTTGTATGCTGGGTGACGGAAATAGTTGGTAACGTAAGGATCGTTATACCCCAATGGGCTTCTCCAAACTAGGGTGTCGGGGAGCGCATTGCGATAAACATTTGGGTAGGAAACGTACACCCTGCGGAGCCAGTAAAGGTACTCGCGGTAGTCAACGTTTTTAACCTCAGTCTCGTCCATGTAGAAAGAAGCAACGGTTACCCTACGGTTCACGTTATTCCAATCATACATCAAATCCTGCTCTACTCCACCCATAATAAAGGTACCGCCCTCGATAAATACAAGTCCTGGCCCTGCCTTGGGGGTGTAATCCTGCACAACTTCAAATCCACCGAACTCGGGGTCGTTGTAGCTCCAACCGGTTGTTGATGATTCACCAGATGACCCGCCAAACATAGAGCATGACGAAATTGCTGTAGAACCAGCCAACAGCAAAACAATGTAACTGTGCTTCAATTTCATAGTTGATGTTTTTTCCTTTGAGTTCAACTCATTTACAACTTCAAATATAGAAATAATACTTTTAAATTATGCTGCTCACGTTTAAAAAAAACTAAAATTTAGGGCTTTTTATTGTGTGAACTTTTTTTCGAGACCTATTTTTATACTCAAAATTTACCCCAAAGGTTACTTCATGTGATGAAGTATTTAATCCCCTGAAGCCTCCTTTTAGAATGCTAAAGTCGTAACTGTATGCAAATGAATAGCTAACATTATGGTAGCCTACCGTAAAAACGAACGTGCTATTTGATAGCCCTAAGCTGTTCCTTATCCAGAAACCTCCTACCACATTAAGGTAAGATATGTAGGCGCCCACATTTAGCTGCTTAAAGTCTGCTTGCTGCTGATATATTATGTTTGGCGAAAAGATTAAACTTTTTCTAATCAAGTACCTTTTGTAGAGGTTTATGTCACTGCCAACGTGAACCGTGTACTTACGAGGAAGCTTCGTTATGTTGTCATCAACCCGGGAATCGATGGGTTCAAGTAGATGATGAACTGCAATGCCTCCATAAAATATGTCCCATTCGCCAAGAACACCGACTGCAAAATCGGGCATTACACGGGTAGTCCCCGAGTAGCCTGGGCTTCCTGCTACTTGTCCTGTACTAGGATCAACCATATCGGGGAAGATAAGGTTTCTGGTGCTTTGCGATTTTAATATTCCGCCGGCCTGAATGCCACCTCTGATTTGAGCGTTGTATGCGACCCTAACATTATAGGAGTACATAACATCGAGTGTTAACCAGTTAAGTGCGCCTAGGGCTTGCATATCATTTATTAGGTTTACACCCAGGCCACTATTTTGATCGATGAAAAATCGATCATAGCTAACGCCATACGTCATGTAGGGCGACTGGCGAGTAAGCCACTGATTGCGATAAACCACCGATGCTCTTTGATATTTTGGGTTTCCTGCATAGGCAGGGTTTAGGTAGAGCTGGTTTGAGAAAAATTGTGCAAAGCTAGCGTCCTGACCATATGTAAATACGGAGAATGAAAGAATAGTAAAAACAAAGACTATGTATTTCCTATAGCTCATATATTAAAAAGAAAAAAGGTCACTTAAAAAGTATTCATCGGGTTGATGAAGTACGAATTATTTTTAAAACACATACCTTGTGACTCTTTTTGTATCGATTTAGTTCTTAAAAATAAAAACTCAGAGAAAGCGTTTATATTTTGTGCTTAAAGTTAAAGCAAACTTTTTGTTTATTTGCAAAAATAAGCCAAATATCCAATGTTTAGATTAATCACACTATTCTGTACCATATTATTCTTCTCAAGCAGCGGATTTGCTCAACGAATTTCGCGAGAAATTCGATGGCCTGTCGATAGCATTGCGAAGGCAAATTATCAGTATAAAGCCTCAGAAAAGGTGGGCTATAATGAACACCTCTGGTTTGAGGAGAAAATCCACTACCCTGATGTAGAGACAATGTTACCCTTTTATGCCGATTTAGTTCCTATCCCCAATTCTGTTACAGATACTGATCAGCTCAGCTTATCTTTATCCGAAGTACGATTTGATTTATTGAGCAGTGTTGAGCAACAAGTCATTGGTGGCTTAAAGCCTCAAGTAATTTCTGAACAGCAACCTATTTATACAGTGCATAAATCGCGGGGTGAAACCTATCTACAATTTGCCATACCCACGCTCCGGCTCAACCCATCAACCGGTCGGGTTGAAAAGATGATAGGGTTCGACTTACAGGTTGATGTAATATCATATGAATCATATGCCAAAGGGGTTGAAAGGAAGACAGCCTCTCAGTCAGTTTTATCATCTGGTAAGTGGTATGTGTTGTCGGTAAGTGCTACGGGTGTTCACAGAATAGGATACGATGAGCTGCTAGGGATGGGGTTAAGTAATCTTGAAAATGTTTCGATATGGGGACATGACGGGAAACAGCTGCCTTTCTGGAATAATGAACCCTCACTCGATGATTTGGTGCAAATTCCTGTTTGGGTAGACAAGGGCACAGATGGGGTGTTCAATAAGGGCGACTATATTTACTTTTTTACAAACGGGCCATCCACTTGGATATACAATGAAGAGGATGATTTTTTTGAGCATAAAATCCATGATTACGCCACAACCATAAAGTATTTCGTAACAACCAGTCGACCTAACCCACTCAGATTCTCTGAGCAAAGCGGGGCTGTGGGCAACCCTACTCGCGTAAGCAGTGAGTACGATGCCCTTGTGTTTTTCGAGCGGAATGATACAAACCTAATTAAGTCGGGGAGGCAGTGGTTTGGCGAGTCATTTGATGTTTACACTTCGCGAAGCTTTAATACGGGTTTAAATTCCCCTGTAGCCAATGGTACTGCCAAGGTAAGGCTTAGGGCAGCTGCCCGCTCTTCGGTAGCTAGCAGCTACAACCTCAAGGCCAATGGAAGCAGCGTAGGAGGTTTGCCGATAGCATCGGTTAATACTGCCAGCCAGTACACCAATTTTGCAGCTGAAAACATACAAACCTATACATTTGGCTATAGCCAGGGGGAACTCCAGCTCGAACTAACCTATAACAAACCTACACCAGCTGCCAAAGGTTGGCTCGATTATATTACCGTTAATGCACGGCAGCAATTGCAAATGGGTAGCACCCAGCTGCTTTTCCGTGATGTGAAATCGATTGGTACCAACGAAATTACCCAGTTTTCTATTTCGAATACACCCCAGAACCTCGTGGTGTGGGATATTACCAACTTTTTTAGTCCTAAAAATCTTGAGGTGACAACTTCGGGTGGCGTGTCTAGCATTAGGGTTGAAACAGATATGCTCAGAGAGTTTGTAGCCTTCACACCCCCTCAGGCTTTCAGTGTAAGGTTTGAAGGAGAGGTGTCAAACCAAAATATTCATGCCGAGCCTCAGCCCGATATGGTGATTGTTGCCCACCCCGATTTCATTTCACAAGCCCAGGAGCTTGCACAAATCCATAGCAATCATAGCGGGTTAAAATCGTTGGTGGTTACTAGCCAGCAGGTTTACAATGAGTATTCATCAGGAAACCCCGATGTGAGCGCAATCCGTAATATGATGCGGATGTTCTACCAGCGTTCAACTTCCGAGGTGGACATGCCCAAGTACTTGCTCCTTTTTGGCGATGGGTCGTACGACAATCGGGGCGTTTCTCCACAGAACACCAACTTTATTCCCACTTTTCAGTCCGAGAATTCGTTGCATGTAACTAGCTCGTTTGTTTCCGACGATTTTTTTGGTTTGCTCGACGAGAACGAGGGGGAGGCGACAGGACTTTTAGATTTAGGCATCGGACGAATTCCCTGCTCATCGCAACCTGAAGCCGATGTTGCTGTGAGAAAAATACGAAATTACCTTAGCCCTGCATCGCAGGGGGCCTGGAATAATCAACTCTGTTTTATTGGCGACGATGGCGACGGGAACCTTCATATGCGCGATGCCGATTTGCATGCTCAGTACGTCGAGGAGAATCATCCTCAGTACAATATTGATAAGATCTATTTTGATGCTTTCCCTTTGGAGTCAATGTCGTCGGGCGACAGGTATCCCGGGGTAACCAATGCTATTAATAATCGTGCCAACCAGGGCGCCCTGATTATGAATTACGTTGGACATGCAAACGCCCGATGGCTTGCTCATGAACAGGTTATTATGGTTAACGATATTCAGGGATGGAGGAATTTTGATAAGCTTTCCCTTTTTGTTACCGCAACCTGCGAGTATAGCCGTTTCGATGATTTTGCCTATAAGTCGGCTGGTGAGCACACCCTTTTCTCCCCTTTGGGTGGAAGCGTGGCCCTGGTGTCAACATCAAGGGTGGTGTACGCCAATCCAAACTTTACGCTTAACCGAAACTTTATTCATTACGTTTTTGCCGAGAGAGAAAGCACCCTGCCAAGCGATATTGGTAAGCACTACCGTTTGGGCGATGTGGTTAGGCTAACCAAGGTTGCAACCAGTGGGCAGGTGAATAAGCGTAACTTCATGCTGCTTGGCGACCCGGCTTTGCAGCTGCATTACGCAAGCAATCCTGTTGATATCACCAAGATTAATGGTGTTGATGTTGGAAACGATTTGGATACGCTTAGAGCGCTCTCGAAGGTTGAGATTATAGGCCAAATTGCAAACCCTAAAAATGACAGTAGTGTAATGGGTGAGGTGGAGTTTACGCTGTACGATAAGGCCAAAACGGTAACAACCCTAGCCAATAGGGGTGGTGTGCCTTTTGTGTACACAACTCGCGAGAATAGTATTTACCGAGGTCGATCATCGTTAGCTGATGGCGCTTTTAGCGCAACCTTTATTGTTCCAAAGGATATTATGTATGGCTATGGTAATGGTAGGTTTAGCCTATTTGCCAAAGGTGCAAGTTCGCCCTCTTCAGGTGTTTTTGAAGACTTTATTGTTGGAGGAATTGGTCAGGATGCTGGCCTTGATAAGGAGGGACCAACAATAAATATATTTATGAATACCGACAGGTTTGTAAGCGGTGGCATCACCGATCAGAATCCGAAGCTGTTAGTGCATCTTTTCGATAGCTCTGGAATAAATACCACTGGTGTTGGCATTGGCCATGATTTAACCGCAACCCTTATAGGCGAGAACGAGCAAACCTACGTGCTAAACGATTACTACGTGGCCGATATAGATAGCTACCAGAAGGGTAAAGCCGAGTACCAACTATCGGGGTTAAAGCCAGGCCCACACAAGCTTAGGGTAAAGGCTTGGGATGTATACAACAATAGCGCTGAGAGTGAAATTGATTTTACGGTGCAGCTCGACGATGAGCTAACCTTGAAGCATATACTTAACTACCCCAACCCATTCACAGAGAGTACTGCTTTTTACTTTGAGTACAATAGGCCATACGAGGATTCTGACATTATTATTCAGATATTTAGTCCTTCGGGGAGGTTGGTTAAAACCATTAGCCATTTTGCACCCGGCGATGGTAGCTACCGCATTGGTCCCATTGCTTGGGATGGCCTCGACGATTTTGGTGATAGGATAGGCCGAGGCGTATACTTCTATAGGCTTACGGTAAGGCTCGGCAATGGTCAAACAGCACAAGCCTACCAGAAGTTGGTGATTTTAAAATAGGGTGCGAATACTAAACCAAATTTTTTAATGTTATCATTTCAACTAATTTTGCGATTCTAAATTCTAAATATGATGATTAAACGATTAATAGTTTTACTATCTATTTCCTTGGTCTTTTCCATGTCTGTATCATCCCAATCTCAAGAGGAACTTGATTTTGTAGGTGGTTTAAATGCCCTAAGGGTTGCCGTTCCTTTTCTAACCATAGCCCCCGATTCCAGAGCAGCATCAATGGGCGATTTGGGGGCTGCTTCTCTCCCCGATGCCAATAGTCAGCATTGGAATCCCGCAAAGTATGCCTTTATCGATAAAAGTTGGGGTGTTGCATACTCGTATACGCCATGGTTGCAAAACCTTATCAAGGATATGGATCTAAACTACCTCGTGGGGTACTACCGATTCGATGAGCAGCAAGTGGTGAGCGCATCGCTGCTATACTTCTCCATGGGGACCATAATTTTTACCGATGAGCGGGGAACCAGATTGCTCGACCATAATGCCAACGAGTTTGCTTTGGATGCAGCCTATTCTCGGAAATTCTCCGACAAGATAAGCGGTAGCTTAGCGTTTCGTTACATTCGCTCCGACTTAACCGGAGGTTATTCTCAGCCTGGCCAATCCGAATCCAAAGCAGGCAACTCCGTTGCTGCCGACATATCATCGTACTATCAAACTCCGCTAGTTGTCGATAGTAAGGATGCCGAGCTGGCGCTGGGCGTAAACATTTCAAACATTGGTGCTAAGATGTCGTACAGCGAGGATCCCAACAAAATGTTTATCCCTATAAATATGAGGATTGGTGGACGGTTTAGCATCGATATGGATCAGTACAACAAGGTGTCGTTTATGGTTGACGGGAACAAGCTACTTGTACCAACGCCTCCCATTTGGAATACCGAAACCGGTGAGATTTTAAAAGGGATGAACCCCGATGTGCCTGTGCTTACTGGTATGCTGCAATCATTCTACGATGCGCCGGGAGGATTCCGCGAGGAACTTCGCGAGGTGAGCTTATCGGCCGGGATTGAGTATCTCTATGCTGGCCAGTTCGCCATAAGGGCAGGCTATTTCGATGAGCACTCAACCAAAGGAAACCGAAAGTATTTCACCCTTGGAGCAGGTGTTAAGTACAATGTTTTCAATCTCGATTTTGCATACCTTATTCCAACTGCAGGGCTCTCTAACCCCCTGGCCAATACGTTTAGGTTTACCTTGTCGTTCGAGTTTGAACCTGTGCGTCCCGGACAACGAAACCAGCAGCAGCGATGAATTTTAGGATAGGTGTAGGATACGATGTTCATGCCTTGGCCCCAGGTTACGATCTGTGGATTGGCGGGCTAAAGGTCGATCACCACCTTGGCTCCGTTGGCCATTCCGATGGCGATGTGCTAATCCACGCCATCTGCGATGCCCTGCTGGGGGCCGTTGCCCAGCGCGATATCGGCTACCATTTCCCCGATACAGACCCGTCGCTTAAGGGAATCGACAGCAAAATCATCCTTAAAAAAACCGCTCAAATTATTGCCGATGAGGGTTACACCATCGGCAATATCGACTCCACCGTATGCCTACAACGCCCCAAGCTAAGGGATTTTATCCCCTTGATGCAGCAAACGCTGGAGGAGATTTTGTCCCTTGATAAGGGCAGCGTATCGGTTAAGGCTACCACCACCGAGAAGTTGGGCTTTGTTGGTAGCGAGAAAGGTATATCGGCCTATGCCGTTGTGATGCTATACAAAACGACTTAATATGAGCAAGAAAACGCTAGTGCTTGGTGCTAGTACCCGACAAGGGCGCTTCTCCCTGCTGGCCATAAAAAGTTTGGTTAACCACAATATTGAGGTTGTCGCCATTGGTGCTCGTCCGGGTGAGGTTGAGGGCGTGCAAATACTAGACTATCCGGTTTTCCCTACCGATATCCATACCGTTTCGCTATACCTTAACCCATACAGGCAGCGAGATTACATCGACTACATCATTGGGCTTAAGCCCAAGCGCATAATTTTTAACCCAGGTACCGAAAACCCCGAGCTGTTTAAACTTGCCCGTGAGAATGGTATTGAGGTCGTTTTCGACTGCACTTTGGTCATGCTAAATGCCAACAGGTATTAGCTTATCATTTTATAGACACCCTATATCAAATAAATTTGAGGTTGGGTAATTGTGAGTGGGCTTAGAAATCAATTCTTCTTCGACATCACAAACAGGCTAACCTAATTCTTTACGCGAAATCTTGCTACTGCAATCATTCTCTTTGTAATCGTTTCTTTTCAATCTCTTCATGCTGCCTTAAATGCTTATGTTCAGCACGATTCCATCCCTCACTCTGCCGTTTTTATTAGCGACTACATTCAGTATGCATCGGTAACGGGTGATGAGAAACCCGCTGGCCAATACCTTGCCACCATGGCTATGATTAAGGGTATGCACATAGAGGTTTTACAAACCACACCGATAATTTCAATTTTGCGCCTCTTTGTATCCGCTCTCGTTTAACAAGCCCAACATTATTTTCCTTAACCATATTGATGTTGTTCTGGCCGATAACTGCGAGCTATTTACTTACCCACCATTTTCGGGAACCATTGCCGATGGGCAGGTTTGGGGTCGGGGAGCAATAGATAGTAAGGGTATGGCGGTGATGCAGCTGCTGGCGAACGACCCCAACAAAAAGGTGTTCACCATTTCCACTACCTTTAAACGTTCCCTCTGACTAAAGCTCACGCATAGCATGAACACCTCGGGGCATGGCTCGGTTCCACCCAAAAAGTATGCGGTGCAAGAGAAGGTTCAATCGTTATACGAAATTGTTAGATGGAACAGAAAGGTGGTTTTCTCCAAAACTACCCGCGATATGTTTCGGGAGTTAGGTAGGCTCGAGGGCGGTATGAGGGGTGTTATGCTCCGTAACCTTGGGTTGTTCCGACCCCTCGCTGTACGCGCTATGAGGAAGGACGAGGTGATATACTCCCTTATTATCAATACAATTACCATTACTGGGATTCAAACACCACCAGGGCATCCCAACTTCATTCCACAGGTTTATATAAAATGATTCATACCTCAATGAACGAAAACAATAACCCTGTCCTTTAGGGCAGGGTTAAGAATTCTAATGAGAAGCTGGGCTTTAGCCCTGATATTTTTTGCCAAACAGGGATGAAAAAAACCATTAAATTTTAAATGAATACTCAATGTTATACCTATTTCGACATATAGCCTATTGGTCTAGTGATAAATCTGTTGATTTCTCGAAATCTTACACAACGACCTACTATACTGCTAATTGTGATTATTTTAGGCAACACATTGAGTATCCATATTATTTATTGCATTTTCTTTGGCAGGCGGAATAGCCCTAGCCGAAAGTATAACTTGTTAGATAACGACTAAAATTTCTAGAAGTCCACTGCTACCGCACGAGTCACTTATGTGGCATTTGATACAACAAAATCTTAGTTACCTCAAGACGGGAGTCGTGCGGTATCCGGGTTACGCTTGCAGTATGTCGATAGAGGTGAATTAGAAAGAATTTCATATCAAGCAGCTACTATTCCACTAGCCTTATCCCCTTTTCCTCAAGGGTAATAAGCTTCGCCTTGTACAGCGCGCCAATGGCCTTTTTGAAAACCTTTTTGCTGATGCCCAGCAAGCCGTATATCTCTTCGGGGGCGCTCTTGTCGGTTAGCCATAGCACGCCGTTGTTCTTCTCCAATTTGTCAATGATGATTTTCGATATATCATCCACCTTTTCGTAGCCAGGCTTTTGTAGTATTAGGTCGATTTTTTCGTCGTCGCGAATTTTTTTGATATAACCTTTAAGCTGCTTGCCGCGGTTAAGGTGTCGGAATACCTCGTTCTCGTATATTACGCCCCAGTGGGCGTTGTTCACAATGGCGCTGTAGCCCAGGTCGGTTTTGTTGTATATCAATATATCTACCTCCTGTCCAACTTCGTATTCGGGAGGTGTGTTGTCGAGAAACTTATCAATCTTGGCCGATGCGGCCAAGCGGTTGGTCTCGTAATCGATGTAAAGGGCCACGATGTACCACTTATCCACCTCCATTCGCTGTTTCTGCTCCTTGAACGGCACAAAGATGTCCTTGGGTAGTCCCCAGTCGAGGAATGCGCCGGCATGGGTAACCGACACCACCTTTAGCATGGCAATTTCGCCCAGCTTAATCTTGGGCTCCTCGGTGGTGGCTATAATCCTATCCTCCGAGTCGAAGTAGATAAAAACATCGATGTACTCGTCAACCTTAATATCCTCGGGTACATAGCGACGAGGTAGCAAAATTTCACCATGCTCACCGCCATCGAGGTAGCAGCCTATGCTAATCTTTTTCACAACCCGCAGGTTGTTGGTTTTACCAATTTCAGCCATCCCTTTAATGTCTTTAATGCAAAGGTAAAGTATTATTGCTTACTAACAATCTTATGTAAAGCGAAGCGAGGAGTAAATGTACCCCTCGCTTTGCCTTGTGAATTTAGTATTGCAGATATTTTTCAGGAATTTCGCTCCTTGAGTTTTCAGGATTTAGATAGTACTCGAACCATTGCAACGTGCGTAGGAGGTAGTCGTAACGATTCAGGTTTATTCGGTTGCCATGGCCCTCGTTGGGGTACCACACCAGCCGAACGGGCGCCTCGCCGTGTAGCTTAAGGGCTCGGTAAAGCTGTAGCCCCTGCTCGGGATGGATGCGTGAATCATGGGTTCCGTGCAGAATTAGGGTTGGCGTTTTGCTCTGGTGAGCGTACTTAATTGGGCTTGCGCCCCATACCTTCTCTAGGTTCTCATGATTCCAAAATCCCCAATGAACGTGGTAATCTTCCCAGGGTATATCGGTAGTGTTGCGTTTCGAAACCTGATTGCTAATACCAACAAATACCACCGATGCTGCAAATCGTTCGGTATGCTTGGTGGCCGACCATGCCGCGAAGTATCCACCGTATGAACCACCCCCCAAGCCAACGCGATTCTTGTCAACATAGCCAATCTCAATAAGGTTATCGATACCATCCAGCACATCATCGTACTCCACACCAACTAGGTCGCCATAGCCTACCATGGAGAAATCGACACCACGACCCGAGCTGGCCCTGTAGTTGGGCATGAAAACAAACATGTCGCGTGCAGCAGCATATTGTCCCCAGGTGGAGTAGTTAGTCGTCCAACCATTCTGAACGGCTGCCTCGGGGCCACCGTGAATATAGGTGATAAGCGGGTACGACTGTCCCTCCTGAAAATTAAGCGGATAAACCAATACACCTTCAATGCGCATTCCATCGCGGGCCTCGTACTCGAACTTACGCTGCTTAGCCAGCTTCACATTGGCCAACCAAGGGTTGTGCTGGGTAATTCGTTCAAGATTTTTCCCCTTTACGCCAAAGGTAAATACTTCGGTGGGATGCGCAGGCGTATGACCTGCAAATGCTACCAGTCCATCAATATGCTGAAAGCGACGAAATACCACGTCGCCCGGGTTAGTCAGACTGGTTCTTGCCTTGGCTTTCAGCTTCTGCTCGCTTAGCACAATGTCTACCCCCTCCTCGGCAGCAAATAGTAGGGTGGAGTTATCCTTCCAGCCCATATCAATGATTGACATCTCAAGCCCCTCGGCGTAGTTGCGTAGCTCCGCAAATTTTTGGCTGTTGGGAACATCCACAACGAATAGGCTACCCACAACCGAATCCTCTAGTTTTGATGCTGAGCGGAATGCCAACTTTTTACCATCGGGGCTCCACACCATGTTGCCCAACTTGCCAGGATTGTCCACCAGCTGAGACATTTCGCCGCTTTCCATATCGATAGTATGAATGCGCTTGAACATATAGGAGTCGTCCACCAAATTCTGCGGTGCTATTGCAGCGGCAACCATCTTGCCATTGGGCGAAACCGCGAAGTCGAACACGGTTACATCCTTGGTTAGCTGGCGGGTTTCGTTTGTTGCAAAGTCGTGGATATATAGGTTGATATGACGCCACTCCTCCTCAAATATCTCAATGTTAAAGCCCTTTTCGCGGAGCTCAACACGGGTAGGGTCGTCGTCGTTTAGCGATGTGAATACCATTGCGTTTTCCAAAAGGTGGTACTGCGACACCGATGCGCTATGGTTAAGCACGAGTTCCACCTCTTGGCTGTCGATATCAATTTTGTACACCTGTGTTCCTCTGGCTTCGGGTCTATTAGCCCTGAACGTTATGGCTTTGCCATTGGGAGTCCATCCCAACGAGAATACTGATACCTCGCCCGTAATTAGCTTGGTAACCTCCTTTGATTTTAGGTTTACCAAATGCAGCTCGCGATAGTCGCCGCCAGGTTTATGATCCATGGGGCGAGGAACGGTTACGGTGTAGGCAATCACCTCCTTACTAGGCGAAAGAGCTACCTCGCCCACCGACTCCAGCTCAAAAAGTTTGCTGGGAATAAAGGTGTTGTTATTGCCATTGGCAAATGCCACGTTGCCTCCAAGCCAAAGGGCAATGGCAAGGCAAATCGTTTTGTAAACGGTTGTTCTCATAGCGTATTTGTTTTATTAATTTTGATATTTAGCTGTTGAATGGGATTTAACGGGTTTTCACCGGCTCTAGAAACGTCTAAAAGCAGCTTCAACTTGTGGATCCGAGCCTGATATGCCCGAGTAGGAGAATCGCCAGTATATGGCGCTATAGTCGCGCTCAATGTGGCCGGTTCCTGTAAAATCGTATTCAAATGAATTTGTGCGAATTATTTGTATTAGCGTATCCGATACTGTTGCGTAGGTTTCTGTTTGAAACCCCAGATTGTACAGGTTAAAAATTGTAATCATTGTTGTGTCTGTTCCTTGATAGTCGATGCTAACATTGTATTGCCGATACCCTGATACGGAACCCTCCTCGAAGCATCGCCAAGTACCCAGAATAGAGTTTTCGGGGTAGCTGGGCTTGTCGCACGCTTTAAGCGTAAAGGCTAGGGCAATGGCCAGCAGGGCAATTTTAGTGGCTGATTTCATATCACTAGTATTGCTGTAAATATCTGTAAAAAAAATGGCAAAATGCAACAGCACTTTTTTGGAACAGAGCTGTTGCATTTTTTTAAGGTAATCTTACTGTACAAACTCAAATTTCACCGTTTGCTTCAAGTCGGGGTGGAGGCTGTTGGCCACAGGGCATTCCTTGGCTGATAGCTCAAGGAGTTTTCGCTCCTTGGGGCTATAGCTATTGTGGGGGAAAGTTAGCTCAACCACAATTTCAACCACCCTGCGCGGGTTGGTCCCCATCACCTTGGTGATGGCCACCTTGGTACCATCGATATCGAAACCGTGGGTACGCGCTGCAATACCCATGATGGTGAGCATGCAGCTGCCCAGCGAGGTGGCCAGCAAATCGGTGGGCGAGAAGTATTTGCCTTTTCCCTGATTATCGGGTGGGGCATCGGTAATCAATTTATTTCCCGATAGTTTATGAACCGCCTCGGTGCGCAGCTCGCCTAGGTATATAATACTTGATGTTTGCATGTTGCGAATGATTTTTATTTAAAATTTGTTGATGAGCAAAAATAGTGAACTTTTCCAATTCAAGTGGTAACGTGGGTAGGCTTTGCTTGTTCATTTGCAAAGATATTTTTAGGAAAAATCTTCAAATCTTTTATATCCTTTTTGAACATATCATTAAAATATATGTTATAACATATAAAATCCAAGGTTTATAAATCTAACTAAACAACAACTAAAATTGCATTGAGATATGATTAAGATTGGAATTATTATTGGGAGCACACGACCAGGTCGCAACTCCGAGGCAGTAGCAAAGTGGGTTTATGAAATAGCCAAGCAACGAGATGATGCTCAGTTTGAGGTGATAGATATAGCAGATTACAAGTTGCCACTGCTCGATGAGCCCGTTCCACCTGCCATGAATCAGTACGCTAAGGATCACACCAAGGTATGGGCCGAGAAGATTGGCTCTTTGGATGCATTTATCTTTGTTACCCCTGAGTACAACCACGCACCCACAGGTGCGCTTAAAAATGCTATCGACTATATTTATGCCGAATGGAACAATAAGGCTGCTGGTTTTGTTGGGTTTGGTTCGGCAGGAGGTGTTCGTGCGGTTGAGCAGCTTAGGCAAATCATGGCTGAGCTACAAATTGCCGATGTGAGGGCACAGGTGTCGCTATCGCTATTCACCGATTTTGAGAACTTTAGCGTGTTTAAGCCAGCACCACATCAGGCCGATTCGGTTAATGCTATGATTGGTCAGGTTGTAGCATGGGGTAGTGCGCTTAAACCCCTCCGCGGCTAATTGCGCTTTTAATCCACTATTCAGTCCTCCCTTAACCCATTGGTAAGTTTTGCCAGTGGGTTTTTTGTTTTAAATTTGGAGTGGTAAATAGAATAAGTATGAGAATTGAGGATGAGATTAAGGGGCGATTTAGGAATGAGTACCACAAGGGATTCATTAACCTTTCGTATACCGCACGTAGCTTGAGCTACGATTTCTTCCGGGAGCTAAAAAAGCATGGGCTAACCGAGCAGCAGTACAATGTGCTGCGTATACTTCGGGGCTTTAAGGATGAGGCACCCTTAAATGTGGGGTTTATTAAGGAGCGAATGCTCGATCGCAATCCCGATGTTAGCCGCTTGGTGGATAGGCTTCAAGAGAAAGGACTTGTTACCAGCTCTTCAAATTCGTTGGATAAACGACAGCGCTCGGTTGACATAACCCCAAGGGGGCTTGATCTGTTAGCCAGCTTGCTCGCTTGGGAAAAGCACGTGGAAACGCTTTTAGGAAATTTAACCCTCGATGAGGTAACAGAGTTGAATAGGATTTTAGATAAAATTAGGGAATAAAAAAAAGGGAGCTTTTGCCCCCTTTTTTGTTGATTATAGTTGGAGTTACATTACCAAACCAAGATCGCACATTGAGTTAGCTACCTTCATGAAGCCAGCAATGTTAGCACCTTTTACGTAGTTTACATAACCATCGGCTTCGGTTCCGTACTCAACGCAAGCGTGGTGGATGTTCTCCATGATTTGCTGAAGTTTCTCATCAACCTCTTCGCGAGTCCAGCTAAGCTTCATGCTGTTTTGAGTCATTTCCAAACCAGATGTGGCTACACCACCAGCATTGGCTGCTTTACCCGGACCGAAAGGAATTTTATGCTTGATAAAAGTTTCGATAGCTTCTGGAGTACAACCCATATTTGACAATTCGGTAACGTACAATACGCCGTTCTTCACAAGGGTAGCAGCATCGTCGCCGTTAAGCTCGTTTTGGATTGCACAAGGGATAGCGATATCAACCTTAACTTCCCAAGGCTTTTTACCAGCAACAAACTTAGAGCCAGGGAATTTCTTGGCGTATGGCTCAACGATATCTTGGTTCGAGTTGCGAAGCTCGAGCATATACTCAATCTTCTCCTCGTTAAGGCCAGCCTCATCGTAGATGTAACCGTCGGGGCCAGAAATGGTAACCACTTTGGCACCAAACTCGGTAGCTTTAATAGCAGCACCCCAAGCCACGTTACCAAATCCTGAAAGGGCTACGGTTTTGCCTTTGAAATCAAGACCTTTGGTTTTAAGCTGGTGGGCAATAAAATAGATACCACCAAAACCAGTAGCTTCAGGACGAATAAGTGAACCACCCCAGTTACGGCCTTTACCAGTAAATACGCCAGTGTGCTCGCCAGCCAGCTTCTTGTACATACCGTACATGTAACCAATTTCGCGGCCACCAACACCTATATCACCTGCAGGCACGTCGGTTTCGGGGCCAATGTGCTTCCAAAGCTCAAGCATGAACGCTTGGCAGAAACGCATAATTTCGTTATCGCTACGTCCTTTGGGGTTGAAGTCAGATCCACCTTTACCACCGCCCATAGGCAATGTGGTAAGAGCGTTCTTGAAAGTTTGCTCAAATCCTAAGAATTTAAGCGATGAAAGGTTTACGCTGGGGTGGAAACGGATTCCTCCTTTGTATGGGCCAATGGCACCGTTGAACTGAACACGGTATCCAATGTTTACATGGATATTTCCCTCATCATCTGCCCATGGCACCTTAAAGATGAATACACGGTCGGGCTCAACGATACGCTCAATAATTTTGTGCGCTTCGAATTTTGGGTTCTTGTTGTAGATTTCTTCAACCGACTCTAGAACCTCGTGAACTGCTTGTAAGTACTCCTTTTCACCGGGGTGCTTCTTCTCAAGGTCAGTCATTATTTTCTTAACATCCATAACAGAAAAGTTTTAAGTGTTTATAACAAGAAAGACTTATTATTTTGATTTAAGGGATTTTGCCCTCTTGAAATCAGGTGTAAATATCCACACTTAAAACTAATTTTCAAAGGAAAAGCATCCTATAAAAATATGATATTAAACAGGTAGCAAAAGTGTGCTTCAAACGTTTGGGGTTTGGTTACTGGAGGGGTTTTTGGGTAAGGGGGCGGAAAACCACTCCCTTGTTGTTCTTGCCATCGATATGAATTGGCAACTCGCTATCGAAACGTATGCATCTTATGTGCTCTGTTTCATGGTATGAGGGTAGGTTATCGAGGTATTCAACATCAAAAATCCCATCCTTAATATAGGGGTTAACGGTAAGATAGCCAACCCTGAATGAGGTGAGATTTTGAAAGAAATGCGTTCCTTGACTTGGGTCGACCCGAAAATCGGGGAGCCCCGATTCTACTATCACTCGGGCCTCCGATATTTGCG
>Ga0334900_1001092_pt1 | contig 31994 bp, 32 predicted proteins | sample GraSluR3_MG_2_FD_207231 | JGI IMG/M metagenome (GOLD analysis project Ga0334900, IMG submission 207231) | Sludge microbial communities from methane-producing bioreactor in Wageningen University, Netherlands - Granular Sludge_31_08-R3 | ecosystem: Engineered > Bioreactor > Anaerobic >... | reverse complement strand
CGGAGATGTATGTTAGTCCGTTTGGTAGTGTGTCGGTTACGGTTATTCCGGTTGCTTGGTCTGGTCCGTTGTTGGTTACGGTGATGGTGTAGGTTATGGTGTCCAGATAGTTAGGTGTAGGGTTGTCCACGGTTTTGATAATTTCCAGATCGGATGCAGGTCCAACTGTTACTGTAACTGAGCTCTGATCATTGTCAGGTTCCAGATCATGCACTGAACCGGTGATATTGGCCGTATTGGTAATAGTGGTGTTGGAGGTAATGATATGAGCTATAATATGTAACACCTCACTTGTACCATTAGCCAAATCACCTATGGTCCATATACCAGTTAAAGGGCCGTATGAGCCGTTAGAATCATCAGAAACCCATTCAAATCCTGCAGGTAACAGATCAGTTACCTGGACATTGGTAGCATCATCAGGTCCGTTGTTGTGTGCAGTTAAGGTAAATACAACTTCATCCAGATAGTTAGGAGTTAAATTATCCACAGTTTTGTTAATCTCTAGGTCTGCTGTGTCGGCATCTAAACCACCTAAAGGCACAGTTGCTTCTGCTTCAGCATGGCCCAATGTCAGGGTGAGTAACTCATAACCAGGTATGAGATTGAGAAGCTCTATGTTTAAAGCATCCCCTGAAGCAAAGGCATAAGTACCGTCAGGGGAAGTTATCTCAGTTTCACTACCCAATGCTATTCTCAGAATTCCTGGAATTTCCACAACTCCGTTTATTCGGAGTTCGTCCAAAATACTTAGACCGAGGAGTTTTATATCTGCAACACTCCACTCATAACTGGCAGAAGCTCCTCCAGGTTCACCATTAGCAATGGCAGTTGCATGAACATCGAAAGCCTTAATTTCGAGTAGATAACCAGGTATACCTAGTATGCCTCCCAGAACTTGTATGTTGGCAGTGCTCCCAACACCTGAAGTACTAGTTAAGGCACCAGTATTAAAATCAGGGGTTACACTACTATCTGCATTGATTACACCCAGATTTATGATCTGAATTAAATTCAGCAAACTCAGTTCCAGGCCTGCTACACTACTTCCACCACTTGCCTCGGGGGAATTAGTACTTGAATCAGCAATTCCCAGTAATAGTCCTAAATCAAGCCCTAAAAGATGTAATACAGGGGGTAAATTTGAGGGAAGTATTCCTCCAGTCACCAAACCTTGATCACCTGTTGACTTCACATCTAATAAACCAGCGAGCAAGTCACCAGTAAGCAGTGTGACTTGTAGTGGTATACCTTCACCTTCACTATAGGGTGATACCTGACTGTCAACCCATGCACTTGATTTTCCTGCGTAGATATCCAGTAAAATTCCTGGAATCGCACCTACATTCAATACAAAACTTGAAGCATTACCACTATAAGCCGGTAAAGCGTATAGTCTGAAGTTCGCAGTACCATAAAGATTGGGATCAGCTGGATTAGTTGTATTAAGGGCTACAGTTATTTCTTTAGAATATGGTAGGTAACCCTGCCTGATCGCCGCCACTTGATAGGTTGTTTCAGAATTGAAGAAGTTAACCTGATAGGAACCATCAGCCCCAGTTGTTGTTTCCGCCATAAGAGTGCCGCCGGTATCCGAGACTATGATGGTTACTCCGCCCAATCCAAGATTTGATGAACCATCCAATACGGTTCCGGATATTATGGGATCTATTATCTGTGAATCACTGTTATCACTATTATTTTGTTCAGATTCTACAGGAGTTTCCGGTGTTTGGATTCCTGGATCTGTAGTGGAACTGTTTGAGTCACTGTCTGGTTCTGCCGCGCAAACGGCGCTACAAAGTATTACTGCTAAAAAGAATACTGTTAGAATGAATGCTCCACGTTTTTCGTGTTTCACTTTTTCCACCTCCTTTTTTGTTGCAAATGAAAATAACTGTTTTAATAAGAGCTATTTTCAAATGAAAATGATAATTGTTAACATACTTCCAATTGACCAATCATTTTGCCTGTTTAATCACCATGTTCTTACTTTTTTGATCAGTGAGATGTTGTTCAGTGTGCGTTCCAACTGAACTTATTATAATAAAATCATATTGTTCGTATATATAAATGTTTAATTACAATACGAACAGTTTTGGCTAAGTTCTAATAGTTTAAATCTTTATTAACAAAAACAATAATCAGTCCATATCATAATATTTAGTATTCCAGTCAATTTAGTTAATCAATACGGCTTTATGCAGTGATAGATCATGGGTGTGTTAAAATAGAAAAATAAAGATCATATATTAGGTTACCTTAAAATTAGAATAGTAAACCTTAGAATTTGAATAAAGCCTTAGAATTAGAATAGAAAAATAAAGATCATCTAATAGATGCTACATTTAAAATAAGAAAATAAATGGTCTAAAAAAGAGTATTAATCTAAACTGTTATTTATCTTCTAAATTTATATCCAGATCTCCTAATTTATTCCTTATTTCATCGGAAAGTTCCCAATCTTTTTTTTCTCTTAGTTTTTGTCGGGTATTGATAAGGATATCAATCAGTTCTCCTGTAAGATCATCTCCTACTTCTAGGGATGGGGCAGTGAAATTGAAACCTAATATTTCACCAATTTCTGTTAGAAAACTTTTGATATTGTATAAAGATTCTTTAGAGGTGTCATTCTCCTTGAACTTTCGATTGGTTTCTCTTATAAAATCAAAAAGGAGGGAAAGTGCATGGGGAGTGTTAAAGTCATTGTCCATAGCTTCCAGAAATTTCGATCTGGTATCCTCCAATATTTCCATATAGAGTTCGTCATTTTCCCCCTTTTCAGGGAGACCATCACTTAAAAATTCTCCTATGGTTTCATGAAATTTATATATCCTTTTAAGGCTGTTTTGTGATTGTTCCAATATTTCCTGGCTGAAATCAATGGGACTGCGATAGTGGGTGGATAATACAAAGAAGCGAAAAACCTCTGCAGGGTATTCCTTCAGGAGTTCTTTGATGGTGATGAAGTTTCCCAGGGATTTGGACATCTTTTCACCTTTAACATTCAAAAAACCAGTATGCATCCAGTAGCGCACCATAGGTTTTAAACCAGAGGCTGATTCCATCTGAGCAATTTCTGCCTCATGATGAGGGAATATCAGATCCAGACCACCACCATGTATATCATATTGTGGTCCGAAATATTCCTCGGTAATGGCAGTGTCTTCAATGTGCCATCCTGGGCGTCCCGGGCCCCATGGAGAATCCCAAAAAGGTTCCATATCTTTCTTCTTCCACAGTGCAAAATCTCCAGGATTTCTCTTATTGGGATCTGGTTTTATTCTATGCACATGCAGGTCTTCGATTTTGCGGTTGGATAACTTACCAAAATCAGTAAATTTGGATTCATCAAAGTAAACTCCACTTTCAGTTTCGTAGGCGAATCCCTTATCCAGGAGAGTTTCAATCTGTGCAATAATCTCGGGAAGGTGTTCAGTGGCCCGTGCATAAATATTCACACTTTCCACTCCCAGGGCCTTCATATCTTTAAGATATTCTGCCTCAAATTCTCTGGCAAGATCTATGGGATCTCTACCTGTTTTGGCAGCTCTATTTATTATCTTATCATCAATGTCCGTGATGTTCTGTAAGTAGAAGACACTGAAACCTTGATATTTAAGGTAACGGGCAATAACATCAAATGAAATATAAGTTCTGGCGTGTCCTATGTGAGAATTATCATATACTGTTGGTCCACAGACGAAAAGTTTAACCCGATTCTTCTTAAGAGTGTTTAAATTTTCCTTACTGCGGGATAAAGTATTATATAATTTTATCATGACAATCACGTTAGATTTCGAATAATTAGGTTTAAATTTACCCTATTTAAGTTTGATATTATCAATTAGGATATTAATTTTAGATTAATTTAATTTTTATTCTTGAATTATCAAATTTACTTCTTTTGAACGGATATATGAATAATAAAAAGCCGAGATCGGGATTTGAACCCGAGTGTCGTGGTCTGCAGCCACGCACCTAGCCGCTCGGTCATCTCGGCAAAAAAGACTTTAAAATTCTCCCTTAAAACTGCACTAATTAAGTTAACAATTTTTATAACTGTTTTTATATGTAAACATTTGGTATATTTGACTTAAATAGTTCTGTAGTTCAATTAATTTAACCTAGTTTACACTAGCACATATTTTATATTAGTATAACAGTAACAGTTATTATTATTTTAATTAGTTTTTAATTTTTATTTAGTGATTATAAAAGCCTAAACAGTTTTATAAAAATGGAAAATAAAAAGAAGGAAAAATGAATTTTGTATTAGGTTTAATCAACCTTTTTACCAGCTTCAGGTCCAGGTTGGACTGAGTATATGTCAGTCACTTTTACCACGATGGCAGCTTTAGGGTTAAGTTTGGTCATTACATTCTGAGCCCATTCCACCACTTCATCAAAGATCTTACCTGACTCAAATATCTCTGCAGTTCCTTTAAACTGGTAAGGGTTAGACTTAGCTTCTTTGGTTACAAGAGCTACATTAGGGTTTTCTTCAATGTTTTTCCGGGTTTTATTCATGTAATTATCGGCAATTAATATGCTTCCATTGTCAATGGGTCTTGCAAACCCTATGGGAACTACATTGGGAATACCGTCACTGCTGGCTGTTGCCAGGAATACCAAATCTTTTTCAATTGCATCCATCATCTCATCAGTCATAGTCATTTAATCACCTAAATTTATAATTTGATATAATAACATTCTATTCTTTTTTAAACTCATTAATTTATTCATTGAGATATACCCTTAAATTTTCTGTTATTTTTCCAAACTGGTTTGACACATTGAACAATAAATTATGAGATCAAACACAATAAATTTAATTCTATTTATGGGTCTCTGATATTTTTCAGTATGTTTTTTTTGATTTCAGTATATTTTTTGATAATATGGTATGTATAAGTTCTAGGACATGTTGTGTAAACTATTATATTCGATTGTTGTTTTATTTCATTTCGATATATTTATAGGACACATCGTATAACTATTGTTTAGATTTGGAGAATTTCAAAATAAGTATATGGGAAGACATTAAATAGAAGCAGAATAGGTGATTATGATGGATCCAAACCAAGAAAATGCTATGACAATATTAAAAGCAATGGTAGAAGGAAGCAGAAGGCGTGGTACAGGTGATGTCATAAAAAGGTTGACTGGCCTGGAATTTGATGAAATTAATGGAGCTGTACCATGTTTAGAAGAGATGGGATTGGTTAAAACTTTACCTGGTAGAAAAAAAGTCAGATACGAATTTTTCAATGTAACTCTGGCCCCAGAAGGATATCAGTACTACAATGATAATTTTGGGAAGATAAAAAGCATTGAATAGATTTCAGGTGACATTAAGTTCTTAATTTAATTGTGAAATTGATTTATATTAATTATAGATTTGGATGGGATTTTATGTTAATTGATTTTATCTAAATTTCTATCTAAAATACTTATTTCTTATTATTTCTTAAATTCTAAAGCTTAGGTCAGCATATTGCATTTTTTATATTGTATAACAGTTTTTTGATTTATTATATTTTATAATCCCATCTAAAATAAAACAATATCTAATTTAAATCTAAATTTGTGTTTTAAGTCGCCTAATGGCTTCATCAAACAGTATAATTGATTTTTCCAGTATCAGTTGCACAGAATAGTTACAGACATGGCGAAGATTAATGATATTTTTGGCTTTTCCATTGGAGTCTACGAGTACTAGAGGGTAACTCCTACATACTTGAGGTCTAGAGTCATATATTGCGCAACGCTTTGTCTCAGGGTGCATGAATTTACAGGGTTGAATATCCTTGAGCTCGAAATGTTCTGGGTATAATTTGTTGCGGATGATCCCATTCTCAAGTTCAGGGTTAAAGGTAAGAAGTAGGTTCAATTCATCTTTGTGTATAAATATAGATTCTGATTCTGTGCAGCATCTTCCACAAATGGTGCACCATTCCTGATGTTCTTTGGCCAACTCATAATTTGATGGACCGCCTATTGCATCTAATCCCATGATGTCTGCAAGTTCGATTATTTCCTTAAGATCCCCCTTGGTAACTCCTAATTTCTTGTATTTTTTGATGGATCTCTTCTTTTTCAGTCGCTTGAACACAGCTTTCTCCAAAAGTTCAACTTCTTCTGGAGAATTTTCTCCTTCCTCAGAGGTTAAAGCCCTCTCTCTGAGCTCTTTAAAAAGTTCTTTATCAATAATAAGATCTCTTAACATTGATGACACTCACTTAATTTGATAGTTTATAATTTAGTTATGGTCACTCACAACATCAGTCTATTCAATGGATAAAATTAATTTTGATGATTTAAATAATTAATTCTGATAATTAAAAAAAGAAAAAGAATAAGGAACCATATGGAATTTTAGCCATGAACTTCTTTCAATTTTTCACAGGCTTCTTCTGCAGCTAGAATAATAGGATCAGTTACCATGGAAACTGGAGGGGCATAGGAAAATTCTGCTGTAGCCAGTTCAGAGCAAGTAACACCATTTGATATGGCAAGAGACATGGTATCAACTCTTTCTGCGACTCTTTCCTCTCCGATCAGCTGACAACCAATAACCTGTCCTTTAAGGTTGCAGATAATTTTCACATCGATTCGTTTTCCTCCAGGATAATAACGAGCCTTACTGAGTGCTTTTATTTTTCCAGATATCACTTCTATCCCTTTTTGAGGGGCTAAGATCTTGGTTATGCCCACAGCACCAAATTCAAGATCTCCAACTTTAGAAACCATGGAATTTAGAACGGGTTTAAATTCCCCACCAATACCTATGATATTTTTGGCAGCGATTTTACCCTGACCTACAGCAGCTGTCCCTAACATGGACTGAGTATATTCTCCGGTTATAGCATCCAAAACTTCTACACAGTCCCCAACAGCATATATATTCGGTATGGATGTTTGCATCTTTTCATTAACTCTGATGGCCATTTTGCCAAGTTTACAGCCTGCTTTTCTGGCTAATTCAGTTCGTGGTCTAACTCCAGTAGCCAGTATAACCATATCTGCCTTTACAGTTATATCTCCAAAAACTACTCCTTCAACTTGGTCTGTACCCAGAATCTTTTCTGCAGGACGATCCAAAATTATATCTATACCCTGTTTTTCAATGTACCCTTGAACTATTCCTGCCATATCTGGGTCTAAGGATCTTGGAATAATTTGGGGTAGCATTTCAGTCATGGTGACCTTCAAACCTATTTGTTTAAGTGCATAAGATGTTTCTAAACCGATTAAACTTGCACCTACCACCACTACATGTTTACTCTTTTCAGCCCACTTCTTGATTTTCAAACCGTCTTCAATAGTCCTGATTTTGAAAACACCATCTAACTCTGTTCCTTTAATGGGGGGAATGAATGAACTTGCCCCTGTGGCTATTACCAGACAATCATAGGATAATTCCTTTTCACTGGAATTATCTTGGTCGATTAGATGATATTTTACCTTATTTTCACTGCTTATCACATCAAAAACTTCTGCTTCTGTTATGATCTTTATATCTTTTTTTAGATAATCTTCTGCTTCGTGCATGATAATATTATCAAAAGTTTCCACTTCTCCACCTAAAACATAAGGTATAGCACATGGGGAATAGGCAACATGCTTTTCAGTGGTAATTACAGTTATCTCTGCAGTTTTATTACATTTTCTTATATTAGATGCTGTGGAAAGCCCACCAGCACCGCCACCAGCTACTACTATTTTCATTTTTATTTTTCACCTATGGAATAAACTATGAGAGGTATTATAATATGTAAGGACTTCCTATGTAAAGTTTATAATTTTAATAAATTACCAAGATTTAATGATGAAAAAGTGTTATGGAGACTTGAAATTAACTTCAATATATTTATTTAAGCAATTTAAGATGGGAAAATGCTTTATCAAGTTCAATTTCAGCATCAATCTTTTCCAGGGATTCTAAAACCAGGGGTAGTTCTGCATGGGTTTCAGGATGCCTGGGAACAGCGGAACAATCACTATCTGGAAGAATAGATATGTCATATGTTCCAATCTTCTTGGCCAAATTCTCTATTTCCACCTTATCCATACCAATTAAAGGGCTTAAAATGGGCATTTGAGTTGAATAACGGGTAGCTAAGATGTTAGGGAGAGTTTGTGATGCCACTTGACCCAAACTACTGCCATCCACAATGGCCAGGGCTTTCTCCTTATGGGCAATCTTTTCAGCAATCTGGTACATCCCACTTTTACACAATACACAGGTCATCCTGTCAGGAGCTTCATCAATACATTTATGGAGGAATTCACCATAATCCACTTGATAAAGGTTAAGCTTCGCCCCTGCTGAATACTCTTTCAATTTCTGGTGGATTTTCAGGATTTTCTCATTTGATCCAGAACTGTAAGGATAAGTGTTGAAATTAAGAAGGGTAACACTACAACCCCTTTTCATCATGAGAAAAGTTGCCGCTGGGGAGTCAATACCACTAGAAATGAGGACTATAACTCTTCCCTGGGTTCCTATAGGTAAACCTCCCAGTCCAGGGATTTTTTGGTGGAAAATGTAGGTTTTATCATCTCTCACTTCCACGAATAATTCGAAATCAGGGTTAGACAAATCAACCTCTGATTCTGTTACTCCATAAACTACTGATCCACAGTATGCTGCCATTTCCTGGCTGGTGAAGTCATGTTCACCCACCCTTTTACATCTGATGGCGAATGAATCATCTCCGGAAAAGATACCTTCTTTAACCAGTTTACCAATGTAGGTCTCAATGAGTTCTTTAATGGAACTATGATCAGTCTGGGTCATGTCTGCTGGACTAAATGAAACAATACCGGGTATTTTCTGAAGAGAATCAATTGCTTTATCCATATCATGGGGATAAATGAATATTCTACCCTGTTGTAACTTCACAGGACCATCAATTACTGTCTTGATATTCTCAATTAGTTTTCGTTCAAATCTTCCTCTAACTTTACGGCTTTTAACACCAATTTCACCGTAACGAACTATGATTAATTTATCGTACATTTTTTTATGACTCCAGAAAATGGGAAAAACATGATAAACAATGGTTAATTATGTTATATTGTTTATATAGCTTTATATTGGGTTAATATTGGCTGTTTGTAAACAGTAGATGGTTATATTGGGTTAATATGGGGTGTTTGTAAACAGTTGATGGTGGCATTAAATGAAAAATAGGAAAGAAAATAGAAAAATTCAAAAAACAATTATTTTCTTGCCTTAGCCACTTTTCTGGCAATAACCAGTTCTCCAATAGCTATGAGTCCTACAAAGAATTTTTCCAGTCCACCTGTAGCCCATATGGCTTCTCCGAAGGTGGAATTTTTTATCCGTTTCTCATAATCCTGGGCAGTGACTCTTTTACCGGTGCGTCTGCGGGTTACTATGGCTGATGCTTCCATGAGTTCATCCCAGCTTACCCCTTTAAGTTCTTCGTTCATAGCCTCGAAGATCTTGGAAACTTTAATTTCATAGAGGCTGGAAAGGGTTTTGACAATATCAAAAGCTCTTACCACACCCACGACCACGTCGTCATCATTAATCACTGGTATGTTGAACACTTTATATTCTGATGCTTCTAAAACTGCTAAACGTGCAGGATCATCTTCTTGTACGTGGACAATGTCTTCCTTGGCGTACATCACGTCTTTAACCTTTTTTTTACCTTCTCTGAACCCACGGGTAACATCTAATGAAGTGATCCATCCAATAAGCTTTTTTTGACTGTCAACTACGGGTGTGGTGAATCTGAGTTTTTTCTCCATTAAAATGGATACTTTTACCAGGTCATCATCAGGGGATACTACAATAAAATCTTTGTCCATCATTTCATTAACTAACATCTTAAACCATCTCCAGTTTTAAAGCACCTACAGGGCATTTAGTAGAACAAACTTCACATAAGATACATTTTTCCGGGTCTAAAACTACCTGGTCACCTTCTAGTTTAATAGCATCCACCGGGCAGTTCTCTTCACAGACCTGGCATTGTACACAGGTTTCCTGATCCACCAGGAGTTCCTTGGTTTTAATCACCGGACCCAGTTCCCTTACCAGTTCTATGGAACCCTCAGGACAGACATTTACACAGGCCCCACAACCCACACATGCTTCCTTGTCAATCTGGGCAATTTCACCCTCCGGGACTTGGATGGCTCCGGTGGGACAGAACCTGACGCAAGTTGCACATGAGTCACATTTATCAGGGTCCACATTGATTTTTTTCATACGCAGTTTACGATGAGGAACTTTAAGGTCTTTCAGATGATATTTAACATCATCGTCTTCCACATGAGTAGTGCTTTCAATCACATGTATACAACTCACCGGGCAGGTCTGAGCACATATTTCACATTTAACACAGTTGTCAATTATTTTGGCAGGTCTAATGAATTTAGACTCTTCAATGGCATCTACAGGACATTCTTCCACACAAAGATTGCAACGGACACATTCCGGGGAGATGGTTATGAATTTATCCTCTAAGACACAGTTTTCAATTTCACCTTTAAATCCTTCCTGAGTATCTTCCAGGTCCCTGGATCTGAGGGCCACCTCTCCCTCCAACATATCTTTCTTTTTTTTGAATGTAACATCCATTTTAACACCGTTTAGCTTTTGTCTGCCCAAATTTGAGTATATTTATTGTTTTTATTGTTTTGTTCTTCTTAGTTTATATTTTTATTTTATTAAGCACTCTTTTATTAGTTTTATCTATTTTAACTGAAATTCCTAAGAACAGATTTTGAAGGAAGACCAGTTGTGGCGCCCAATTCCTGCACACAGTAAGATGCCACGAAATTACCTATCATAGCTGATTCTTTGAGGTTTTTTCCTTCTAAAAATCCATATAAGAATCCAGAGTTGAAAGCATCACCTGCACCGGTAGTGTCCTGGCAATTTACAGTGAATGCTTCAAGCTGATACGTCCGAATACCATCAGTAACTGAACATCCTTTTACTCCCTGTTTCACCACCAAGACTTGAATACCAAAGTCCAAAAGGCTATTAATTTTATTTTCCTGACCCTCAATTTCAGGTACGAGAAGTTCAAGTTCCATATGGTTCAGTAGCATAATATTAGTTCGTTGGAGGATCTTCTCCAGGGATTTAATCCCCTTTGTTGCATAGATCATCCCTGGATCCAGGCTAACTTTAACTTCATCAGGAATAATATCCAGCAGTGCTTCCTGTGCTTTTATGGATTTACCTACAAATGAGGTAAGATGTATAAGTCGGGTACTGGAGGCGTAATCCTGGTTTATCTCATTAATGGTGATATTATCATTCACTCCAGGATCAACGTATAAGGCCCGTTCACCTTCAAGGTCCACATAACCATGAACAGTTCCACTTCTTCCAGTAGGGCTCTGAATAATCCCCTCTGTATCAACACCTTCACTTTTCAGGTTTTCCATAAGAGTTTTTCCTTCCCGGTCACTGGCAACTTTTCCCAGGAAACCAGTTTCCATTCCCAGTCTGGATAATCCTATTATCGTGTTGGCAGCGGATCCTCCACAGCTTTCATGGAGGTCTTCTATATATCCTTCTTCGTCTTTACAGGCGATCTTGTTCACCTGGAAAAGACGGTCCAAGTTAAGTGCTCCAAATCCAATCACATCCAGACTCATGGGAACAACTCTTTAAGATAAATTTTATAATCTCCTAACTGTCCACCATAATTCCCGGCAGAAATGCCCAGAACATCATCATATTCCAGTAAAACCTGAATACCAATTTTCATAGCTTTTTTAAGACTTTCTATGTCAAGTCCATTTAGAACAATCTCTGGAATATATTCAACACCATCAGGAACCATGGAATCTGCACCCAACACATGCTGCAAGGTGGGACAGTAAGGATGGTTAGTGGTGGGTCCAATCCAGGGATAGTTGGTCTCTGGTTTGGATGCTGCTGAACAGATATCAAAGGGTGTGATAACACCTTCCACAGATTCAATAGCTTTCAGGGCTGCTCTACCCCCTTCCAACACAGCTTTTTTACTGTTACAGAAATACCAGAAGTTAGCGCCCATAATTCCTTTCATGTATCCTAATTTTTGTTCTATAAGGAAATCTGGTATGGCAATGGGCACCACGATCATGTGTCTGCCATATAATTCATCTTTCCATTCATAACCATCCCCACAGTGACCTACATATTTCATGGTGTCAATGTAACCTGCAGGATTAATGGATGCATCAAAAATGGATGTGAATGGTTTTACCAGTATATCCTGCCGTATACGGTAGGAGAGTTCAACTTCAAACTTTTCAGGATCTTCTTTATCATACCAGAATTGCAATATAACTCCTTTTCTACCATCAGGGGTCTGATCTTCGGTTAGCCATCCTTCAATTCCTCCCTCCACTCGGCCAATCACTGTTCCGGGCGTGGAAGTAGCATCATAAGCTGCTCTTTTAAGTGTTTCTTCATCATCTGCAGTAACTATAACCCTACTGCAGATCCCATTAAAAGCCTCGGCATAGGTGTCTTCTATTTTATCCAATGGTGATTTTAAACTGGGAGTGGTCATTATCCCAACCCTCCTATTGCTTCTCCTCTAACTTCTTTACGGAACTTCTTACTATCCTCTGTTAACCCTTCAAGATTTTCAGGAGTAACCAGTTCCAATCTTGTATTGGTTTTAACTAATTTAGAGATTAATTCAGGGTTAACTTCATATTTTTGTAGTGCCTTTTCTGGGTTGTCAGTGAAGGAACTGGCAAATTCCAACACCAACTTACTGTTGTATTGATAAAACAAATCTGTAAGTATGGAAGTTATAACTGTATTATCTGAAATGACTGCAATCGAAGCCTCTTTCACTGCGTATTCATTACCATTAAATGAAACAGCCAATCCGTAATGTTCTCGAGCATAACGTAGTGGTTCCACATCGGTGATACTATCCCCTACGTACATCAAATCATGGGGTTTGAAGTTATGTTTACTGATAATGTCCAGCACAGCCTCTTTTTTAGCTTCTCCACCCACAGGTTTCACTTCCTGGAATAAGGAGCCAATTTCCATCTCAGGGATTTTTCCCCAGAAGATACGTTCCAGATTATCAAATTCAGGGTTGCGGGTGATGGATAAGCAGAATTCTTTAAGTTTATTCTTATCTTCTTTACTTAAGATGTGGTTATCCAGATCTAGACGAGTACAGTAACAGTGACTAAATGGAAAGTGAGTTAAATCACAGAGAGCCCGAATGTAGGGTTCATAACTGGTGCTGACAATAAAGGAGGGCATAGTTTCCTTCACTTTACCCAGAGTTTCCCGGGCCCCAGGGATGAGCAGAACATTCCTGGATGAAAACTCCTCCATATTTTGATTAGTAGCACCATATGCTTTTAAAAATGGTAATATTAATTTTAAAGTGTCACCTGCATTGTATCCAGGTCGTTTAACCTCATCAACAAGTATGTCATCGTAACGACTAACGATCTGGAAAAATTTTTCACCATCTTCGATAAAATGACTCGCCAGTTCAAAAGCATTATCATTGGCTGATATGGGGCCTTCGCAATCAGAAACAAAGAATTTGTTACCCAATTCACATCCTCCTGGGGTGTTTAAACAATATAACTGTTTAAACTTATTAAATTAAGCATGTTTAAACTAAACTATGAAATTAATCATTGGTTTAAACTCCTCACTAAACATATACTAATATTGGATTAAGATTTAGATTAACAGGTTTTTAGATTAACAGATTAATTTTATTACACCCATAATATATTTTATTATATTTTTGGGATAAATTTATTTAGTTATTATAAGGATTAATTTATTTGGATTGTACTAATTATAAAATTAATCAATAAGGCCAATCAACAGATTATTTTTCATGGAGTTCAACGGCTTTAGTGGGACATATACGCTGACATTCACCGCACAAGATGCATTTATCCTGATCAACCATTACCTGGTCATCCACCATACTCATAGCATCCACGGGACACTTATTCACACAAACTCCACATCTTTGACAGGCCACATTGTCTATAAGCACTTCTCCTTCAGAAGGACCAAGAATTTTACGGCGTTTAAAGAGTATATGCCCATTTTCCACCTGGAAAGATTCTTCTTGCAAGTTGATTGCCTGGAAAGGACAGGCTTCCACACACTGACCACAGAAAACACAGTCATCTCCAATATGTACTGGTGAAGGCATTTCCAGTTCAATACAATCCACTGGACACTCTTTAATACAAGCCCCACAGCCAATACACTCTTCTTCTGAAACATTTATCACTCTAAGGGGTGAAGTGGCTTGAATTATTTCACAAAGATCTTCAACATCAAGTTTACCTTCCATAAGGGCCCTAATCTCATCTCTAACCAAGTCAGTGACATCCTGAGTGAATTCATCCTCATCATGACTGTAACTTACTTCACGGGTGATCTTGTTTAAGATAGAATCAATCTTAACTGTTTCACGAGCAAGTTTCTCACTTTCCTTCTCCAAAAGCTCTGAAGCGATTTCCATAGTTTTTATCTTGTTATATCCTTCATAAGCTCGTTTACGTGATGAATATTTAATAGCCGTGGAGGGACAGACATTCATACACTCCTCACACCGGGCACAGTAAGATGGATTAATGTAGGGGAGTTTATTCATCTTACCTACGTTAATTGCACCTTTAGATGGGCAGACCCGGGTACAGGTCATACAGCCAATACATTTGTCCTGGTTAACCACAATGGCTTTACCCCCCACCACGGAGCGAGGCAGAATTTCACCATATTTAATGGCTTCAGTGGGACAAACACGGGAACAGTAACCACAACGAACACATTTATCCTCATCAATCTCGCTGTGAGCCTCTTGATTCCCAGAACTAACTAGATGTATAGCTCCAGTGCGACAGGCATCCACACAGGCACCACACTGTCGACACAATTTGGTGTTTATATTGGGAACATTCTCTCTCCTTGGCTTAGAAAGGGTGGTTTCCATGGTGATAGCATCGTAGGGACAGGCTTCCCTGCACAGGATGCATCCGAAACATTTATCATCAATTTCAATATGATTATCAGGGGGAACTTCATGAACCGCATCTACTGGGCAAGCCTCAAGACAGGGCCTCTCCTTACAGGAGGCACATTTATCATGGTCTACTTCGTATTCCACTTCCACATCCCGGAGTGGTTTGTAGATCTTCTTGGTTTCATCTGATTTTTTAGAGGTATCAGTTGTGCTGGTAATTTTAATCAGCTCCTATAGGTAACTGAGATGCCTTAACTGTAATATGAATAACTCCCTCTTCCAGGGAAGGAGGGTCTAAGAGGAATCTGGATACATAGTAACCTGCAACTCCAAAAGGACAGGTCTGATAACAGGTGCTGCAGCGGAGACATTTCTTGGTATCCCGTTTAATTACATCTTCTTTTTCATCATAAGTTATGGCTCCAGATGGGCATTCATCAACACATAAACGGCATTTTTTGCATTTATCTTCATCCCAGGTTACAATGCGCAGTTTCAGGCGGTCGGTGATTTTCTGGAAAGTGTCTAATATCAGATCATCATTGGCCAATATGGATCTGGCACGTTCCACCAATTCATCAATGGGTAAATCGAATTTATAAACTTCTTTATCGGATAAATGACTTATATCATCCCTTTTTTCTTCTATAGCTTCTTCCAAGGTGTTAACTGTAAGGTTAATAATATCTTTCTGTTCTTGGACATTGGCCACGTAGATACCTTTTACAGCCCCTTTCACGGGACAGTTCTTTAAACATTCCCCGCAACTGATGCACACAGACTGATCAATGACAATCTTATTGTCTTCTTCGTATATAGCCCCATAAACTGGGCAGGCTTTCATACATTTCTTGCAACGGATGCATAGGTAATCATCGATGATGAACATCCGGTCCGCTGGTAAAATGGTGAACTCTTCTCTAATAAGATGATTTTCACCACAGGTTATGGTTTTAGGATCAGTGGGACAAACTTCAGCACAGAACCCGCAGCGGATACAACCCCTGTTATTGATTACAGGATAGGCTTTACCTTCTTCTTCAGCAGTATCCTCACTCCGCACCAATTTTATGGCGTTAGGGGCAGGACAGGCTGCAGTACATGCACCACAAGATATGCAGTAGTCTGGGAAGACTTGGGGAAAATCACGAAACCTTTCTGGTGTTTCCACAATTTCAGGGTTAGTCTTGGCTACTGCAAAATTTTCAGCCCAGGATTTACGGGCAAATTCGTAAAGATACCAGATTACTGATGACATAAGACATCAACTTTGTTTTATGATAATTTTTTTATTTATTTTAGAGAATTCCAAATTTGTGCACCGATTATTATTATTTGAGGTATTTAACCTTGTGAAGTCCATCAAATTCTCTTTTTTCTCCTTTTTCGTTAAGGATCACCACTCGTTCAGTACAGGCAACACAAGGGTCTACACTGGCATAGGTGGCAACAGCATCAGCCACAGTGGCCACGTCTTTTAACATGTATTTACCACAGACATCTATATTCATTATACTGGGAGTTCTGATGGAAATATTCTTTATAAGATTTCCATTGCTTTCAATATAATAGCTAACTTCTCCTCGTGGGGCTTCATTTCTCCATTCTTCATATCCAGCAGGTATATCTATTTTTTTACGCACTTCTCCTGGTGGTATGTTTTCTATGACTTGTTTGATGATTTTAATGGATTCTGTGATTTCATCGAAACGGTTCATGGTCCTGGCATAGTTATCTCCTTCTTTTCTCCAGATAACTTTCCAGTCAAATTCATCCTGATAAGTGTGATGGTCCTCTCGTACATCGTGTTTTATACCAGAAGCTCTGCCAATGGGTCCCACAGCACGACCTTTAATGGCATCTTCATTACTCATCTTACCCACATCTTTGGATCGGAGGCCTACCAGTGGACCTTGATCAAACATTTGCACATATTTATCATACTCTGATTCTAAATGGGTGATGATCTGATAGATACTGTTAAGATGTTTTTCCTTGGCATCCATTCTGACGCCACCCACGACATTCCAACCCATGTTCACCCGGTTACCTGTGAGTAATTCAATGGCATCCATCACTGGCTCCCTGAGGTGTAACATGTACATGAATAATGTTTCATGCTCCAGGGCTTTGAAGTAAGTGGAATTAGCAATGAAATGGCTCTGGATCCTATCCAGTTCATTGGTTAGGGATCGTAGATACTGAGCCCTTAATGGCACTTTTTCACCAGCCATCTTCTCAAAGGTCTCAGCAAAGGTCTGGGTGTGTATGTATGAACATATTCCACATACTCTCTCTGATAGGAATATGGCCTTTTGCCAGGTTTTACCTTCCATAACTCTTTCAATGCCACGATGAACGTATCCATAATCAATCTCGGCACTTATAACCTTTTCACCCTGTGTTTTCAGTTTCAAACGCACTGGTTCTTTTAGTGCTGGATGTATGGGTCCAATTGGAAGTATCATGGTTTTTGCCTCCCTTTAGCTGCTATGGCATCAGGACCCACTGCTAAAATAGCAGCTAAAATCTCTGAGGGTCTTGGTGGGCAGCCAGGTATTTCAGCATCTACTGGTATGAAATCGGATACAGGGGCATAAACACTGCATCCTTCCTGATTAAAAACATCTCCAGTAAGGGGACAGTTTCCTATAGTTACTACAACTTTGGGCTCTGGAGCTTTAGCATAAATTCTTTGCAAATTTTTTTTCCACTGTTCAGTTACAGCTCCAGTTATCAGTAGCACATCTGCTTCCCGGGGGTTGTTGTGTACATAGATACCGTATTGTTCTAAATCATAGCGGGGTGACAACAGTGCCACCACTTCGATATCACAGCCATTACATCCTCCGGTGTTAATAAGGCATACATGAATTGAACTTTTCCTTACAACATCTTTAAGGCCATCTAACATTGATTTTACCTCGATTTATCTCATTAGATACTTCAGTAAATCTTTTCTACCATCTTCTAATGCTTCTTGGTAAGATTTACCTTTTGTTAATATTTCATCAGCAATTTTATTCTTGATATCCTCAGTTTCTTCTTCTGATAATATGTTCATTACATCTGAAAGCCAGCATAATCTTAAATCAGCGTGTAATTTCTCTTTTATACAGTACTCTTTGGATGATTCATAACGGGGGTGTAAGGCCTCTAAACTGGCCATGTCTAACCTTCTGATTAATATTTCTTCCAATTGTTCAGAGGATATTCCCAGTTCCTTGGAAATAGGTTCTGTTATGTCCAGTTTCCAGCGGTAACTTTCAATGATTCGCATCTTCATGATGTGCATCACATCATCCTCATCTAAACGGGATATATCGCCGGTTTTTCCTATATCCTCTTTGCTCAAAGGATCACCATCCTCACTATCCAGATAATTCCAGCAATTATTATGCCTATAAAGGTTTCATTTCTACCATAACCCGGTCTCATTCCTAAGACCATGGCCAGGAGAAACACACCAATGGTTATAGTGATATATTCAGGTATGAAAGTGATTAATGCACTGTTAAGAGCCAGCACCCAACCAATTACAGCTAACACCACTGCCACAACATCTAATTTTCCGATAGCATAGGGTGCTTTGTATTTCCTGTAACTGAGTACCAGTCCAAGTAAAGATCCCAGTATAAAGGAAAGTATATAGAGGAGATAAATTGTTTCATTCATTAAATCACCATTTAAGCTGGACGATAAAGGTATATGAAAGCAGCTATGAAGCACACCAGGGCGATGATCATAGCCCAGTTTTCAGCATTTTCTGTGAAGTGGATTACACCTTTTTTATTAAGCATGTAGGTAAGAATCATCAGGAGGAACACGGCTATTGTGAGTGGTAAAACTATGTTCCACTGTAATATCACTGCTAACCCGCTGGCCAGAACAGCACCAAAAGCTGCTAGGGTCATGAGGAGCAGTGTGTCTTTTTCTTGCATTTCCATTTTTTGATTCTCCTTTTAATATAATAAAAGCACCAGGGAGCCTACAATACCTACAATAGCAAAGCTAACTTGCATCATTATTGAATGATTGGGGCTTAAGATAGGGGTGGTGGCATTGATAAAAGCCACTATCACTGATAAGCATACCATACCTACCAGATACCAGAGAGGACTTAATCCTCCAATGAAAACAGTTAAGAAGACCCATAAAAGCATGTACCATGCTATGGACTCCGACATCATAAGGTAACCTCTAAGGAGTCCGAAGTGTTCGGTTTCATATCCTGAGATAATATCTTTACCTTTGGTAATGGCGAAAGGGGAATAAGGGGCTTTGGATAAGATTAACACGAAGAACATAGCTGCTGCCAGTGGTATACTATATATTAATGGTCCATTGGTAGCCTGGAAATTAATAATATTACTGATAACCATGGTCCCTGTTTTAAAGTAAATTATGATGAGCACGGCAAATAACGGAACTTCGGCTGATGCTGAGAAAACTGCCCTAACACAACTCAGCTTACCGTAAGGTGATCCAGAAGAGGATCCTGCATTGTGTTCCACAATCTTATGAATAGCATAAATAGCGAAGATCAGTAACAATGATCCTTCAGTAACTGGACCAACAATAACTGCAGACACCCATATAACACATAACATGGCAGTTATGGCTATGTAAAATGGCATTGCAGCTGTTTTGGGGAATGATGATTCTTTAATAAAGAATTTAAGTGTGTGCAAGAGGTGCTGAATGACAGGGGGTCCTGGTCTCATTTGTATTCTGGCCATTATCTTCCTCTGCAGTCCGAAAAGGACACTTCCCACCAGAAATGCGATGAGAACGTTTAACAGAATGTTTGCCATTAAGTTCAATATGATCACCGATTATTTATTCGTAGTTTTATTTCCAGGTTATACATTCAATGGTTAATATAATCCAGGTCAATCTCATATCTATTAATATCCTATAAATGGTTCCCTGGTTTTTTCTTTTTCCTCATCCTTAGGACCTCGGGCCATAACTATCAATCCAAAGGATAATATTCCTGAAGGTATGAATATAATGGATATTGCATAAACCACCCAATTTGCCAGATTAAAGAGGAGTGCGTAGATTATTGCCACCACTGAAATTATTAATATCAAATAACTTACTATTTTGAGTTTGTCCATTATTTCACCAGGTTTTTTAGTACTTGTATATTTTTTAACAGGGAATATTTCCCATTAATTATTTTTTTCTCAATTAAATATCTGTTAATAACATTATCCGTTGATAATATCCCTTTAATTAGGTTTTTTATCAAATTCTGCTTTTTTTGCATTGTATTTCGTTATCAGAATGGTTTATTAATGATTAGGAGTATTTCAATAACTCTGATAATCACCAGTAAGGAGCTTAAATGTATGATGAGTAAAAATGGGGAACCCGGGGTTCGGAACATTTCTGCTTTGGTGGCATAGAAAGGTGCCACACCAGTTTCACCTGCCACTCCCAGGAATAAAAGGAGTGAACCAAATATCATCATTGCGTTGGTGGGAATATTTACAATTTCCAGCATACTGAGACTACCGGTTGATGCTAAGATCATAGCTGCCCCTCCAAAGAGTGGTAAAACTGCAATCATAGCCACCAGTCCATACTGAAAAGCTGCATCTAGAACATCTATCTGTTTCACAGCAGATACTATTCCAATGTTAACAATACCAATAAGACATACGAAAAGGGTGAAATTGAATAGATCTCCAGTGATCATTGCACCAGCAGTGGCCAGTCCACAGACTATGGCCAGGAATCTTCTGATCTTGAATTCATCCTTATTAACCTTGACTTCGTTGTCTTTCAGGGTGCCGATACCAGCTTCTACTTGAGTTTCGGTCCTGCTTATGGCAATGAGAGTAGTGAAGGCCAGTGAACCAGCGAACATGAACAGGTTGAGGGGAGCCAGGTAAAGGACAATATCTCCCAGAGGGATGTAGCCCAGTAATTGTTGGCCCAATAATATGATATCCATTTTTTTTAACTCCTACTACTCCAATTATTCTTTTTTAAATTCTTCCCGGCCAATAACACCTATCAACCCAGCTTTATATGCAACTTTTATAAACACTCCAAATGCTGCCAGGAACAAACCCAGAAGCCAGAATTGGGGAAACACGAAGAACACCAAAAATCCCACTAACCAGAGACACCAGGCAATACCTGAAGCTCCAGCAATACCTTCCCATATATCTGAAGGCACGCCTCGTGCACTTTTAGAGAGAACATAAAATAGGATTCCAGCACCAGCTATAGCTCCTCCGGTGAACCCTGATAAGAAAGCCCCATAAGCTATTAGGATCACAGCCATAAATGTAGGGGCAGTGGTTAACACTTCCATATCTAAAGAAACGGGTAAAGGGATAAGATCCACATTTTTACCTTTTTTTCTTATCTCCCGGCTCATGAGGATCTCAGATATGGCCAAGATCTCTGCCAGTTCAACCACCAGTCCAGGTAGTATAAGGGCTTCTGCCAGGTCAGTACCCACAGCCGCTACCAAAATCAACATACCCAAACCAACTATATCTGTCAGTATCAGTGCGTTTAAATCATTTTTCTGGTAGGATATTCCTAAAAGTCCAATAAGACCCACGATCAGGCCGGTGAAAATGGCGGGAACATAAAGGGACACCACTATGGGGGATACAACATTTGGAACCAGAACAGAGGCACTCATTCTTCTTCCCTCCTTCTCATGGTGAAGTGTAAGGCCACCCATGATGCAACTACAAAGGCCATCATGAGTATGCTGGATTCAAGTATGGTGTCAAATCCTCTGGTGTAATATAATATGGTGTCAATTAAACCACCAGGTGATGAATATATGGAAGTACCATAATAGATGGTAGTATTACTCACCGAAATTGCAATAGGGGATAAATAACTTGTTGACATCCCTGCCATCTCGGAAAACTCAGGATACTGAGACCTTACAATTCCTGGTTCTTTAAGAGGCACACCTCCACGATCGTAAGGAGCCAGGGGATCCTTTTCATCTATTTGCAGTTGGGGTGCTGGACGAGGGTATAATTGATTGTCATTTAATGCCAGTGGCACTAAGAATCCTGCTAAAAGTAAAATTCCCAAGATCACAGAGTAAAATCGTGGAATTCGTTTGGGTGTAGCCAGAGAGTTCCAGAGTCTGCCGAGTTTACTCATAATTCAGCCCCCACTTCCTCTAATCTTACTATAGCCCTTAAAAGAATCATAGTTATAATGGTGGTTGCTGCAATGTAGGTAACCAGTGCAATGGTATGATTGTAAGTGAGGAATATAAGAGAAACACCTACTGCTGCTATTTCTGTGTTCAGGGTCCTTACAATAGGGTCTTTCACTCCGGGGCCTATGGCAGTGGCAAGACTTCCCAGGATAACCAGAGCCACACCAGTATAGAACCATATATATAGATCAAGCAAGGTTTTCTTCCTCCTGAGATGTTTTCTTTTTCTGTCTAACCTCATTAATTTTGATAATGGCAATTAACAAGATAATAGTGGAGACAGAATCGAAAATAGCGGCAGCCATGGCCACATCCAGATATTTAGCAGCCACGATCATCCCCACAAAGCCTGCCTGGAGAAGTGCGAACATGATCACCTTGTCCAGTGGTTTGGGGAGTGCTATGATCCCAGCAGTTCCTATGAAAAGAACTGCTGCTGATACAGTGGTTATGTTTATGAAGTCCAGGTACATTTATTTCACCATGATCTCTTCTTTCACTCTTCCTAATGAGTATGCAATGGCATTGGAGCTTATGGTTGATGCCACGAAGTAGGTTATGGCTATTATTGCTCCGAAGGGTGTTTGTATGTATAATCCTATAATGGCTGATATTGCAAAGCTCATGGCGTTAAGATACAAAAGTCTCTCTTCCCGGTTCTGCGCTAAAAGCGTGCGCAGAGCCATGAACACCACTATTATGCCTAGAATTTCTATTAACATGATTTTTGCACCTAATTTAAGTTAACTTGGTGTATCTCCCCATTTTCTTTGCCAGTTTTCCCAAGAGTCGGGAAGCACCGGTATGGTAAAGGCCCTGAATGGTGAGGATGGCTAGCACCATACCTACAATGAAATATTCAACTTTAAATCCTATGAATGATGTTAAAAATATGATTACAGTAATGCTGAGAGCTCCAGTGGTACCAGCATATCCTGGATCAGCACATAATCTGTTACCGAAATAAACCAGAACAGCTGCAATTAACCCTCCTTCAGGAGTGCCTATGGCATAGCAGGCTATGGAAGCAAGTAATGTTCCGGCGGATGCATCAGGTGAGCATACAATGTTTCCTTGGAAAAATCCTCCTGCCAGATCCCCTCCTCTTTTCTTCACGGATCTGCCAATTACTTCTGCTCCTTTAACTCCGGGTGATTCTGGAAGTCCCATCCAGGTATCTATCAAGACGAAGTTTAGCCAGGAGATAATGGCGGCCAGAACAATACCTACTATTTCATTCATGAGATTCCTCCGTTTCTGGTCTGGGAACAAGTTTTTCTAAAATAAATTTGGCAAATAAAGCAGTAATAATTCCTATAATCAATGCAACAATATAACCCTGGTAACCTAACTCATATGCCATGGCATAAAAGCCTATAGCTAACACTGCAGTTGGAAAAATAGCACTAACAGTCCAAGAATCCCTCATGGGCTTATCAGGAAGTAAAGGTAGTCTTAAAGCCAGGGCAAGGATAATTGCAACAGCCAGGGCAATAAGATAGTTGAGTACATTAGCATGAATAATCATGATAAATAGGTGGTCTCCTTTATGTATATAAATCTTTTTACTTGAGAATGGTTATGCCTTGCTTGTTTATTAATCATGGTAAATGTGGTTATTATATCTTGGGCATTGGTGATGATATAAATTATGGTTTCACTACGCCATTAATAATGATTTGATATATAATAAGACATTAATGTCATTACTGTTATGTATGGTTACTTTATATTGTGATATATTAAACTTTTCGCAAAAGATTTTTCCTTTAACGATACATATGAATAATAAACAGATTTAAACGAATATAATGGTTTTCTTCATGATTTAAAGGCTTTTTATTAAGAGATATCAAATTTATCTTCTAGAAACTATTTCCTCATTATAATCATTTATTCCCCATTATATTCCTTTATTTCTCATAATACTCATTTATTATCCATTTACCCATTTTATTATTTGGATATTACTTTTTTATACTCTCTCATAAATCGCCACCACCCCAAAAGATTTGATAATATGATAACCTTTAAGGTCAGGGTGGGGAGTACTGGTTGAATCTATATAATAATCCACACCATTTTTTTGAAGAAATTCGGCAAAATCATCTTGATTATTAAAAAACCTTGGAAATCCTCCGAGAATTTCTTTTTTAAGATGCCAGCTAACTGCATTAGGATAATCTGAACTGATTATTTTATTTTGATAATCATGATCATACTCTTTGATCCAGTCACTGGAATAACCAATATCAACAGTAAAAGTTTTCTTAGGAGTATGGCCAACATAAGTCGCTGTTGCAGAAGATAAAAAAATTAAAGCAATGATTAAATAAACAACCCCTGTTCTGAAGTTGGTATGTTTTACTGATTTAATTCTGGGTTCAATTAGGTTCATAAACTCACTAAAACCTAAAATAATGAAATATACAAGTGCAGGTGCCATGGTGATAAAGTATCTGTCCACTTTAAAGGGTAATATCCCATGAAATATTAGATAAGAACCAAACCAGGCTAGAAACATAAAATCAAAACTAAGTTTAGGGGGATGATGTTGATCTGTTCTGTTATTTAAAAATCTGTATGAAATGTATAACAAAGCAAATAACAGAATTTCACAGAAAATAAATGAGCTATAATAAAAACTAATGATTAATGATATGATTAGAACTATCATTATTGTAATTTTAACCATATTATTGAAATTAATGGATGATTCATCTGTTTTTTTAAATCTTGAAGTTATACCTTTACCAATATAGGAAGAAAGCCCAATTAGAACTATAAAACCAATTATATATGATAATATGGTTGGATTACCTTGTGAAGGATTCATTATCTGTTGATAGGTACCCATCAGAGGGCCTACAGAGATGTAGTTCAATAAATTCTGGAGATAATATAAAATATTGGGATTGTAGGCAACATCAGTGGTTCCACCTGATGAAGAAGTAACGATTGAAAATAATAAGTTATAGATGGAGCCAGTAGCTCCCAATTTCACAAAAAAGATCAGGGTAAGAGCTCCTAAAACTCCCAGTTCAATGATAATTCCTGTGACTATTTTTTTCTTATCTTCAATCTGTTTAAAATCATTTAAATTCATTAAAAAATAAAGAAACACAGGTAAAATAATTAAACCAGCTGTGAACCTGGCAAGGAAAGAAATTATAAAAAGTGGTAAAACAAAATATAAAAACCTTGAATCTCTTTTTAACCCAACAATCATGAAATAAATGGTCCAAATCGAAAAAACAACTCCTGGAATATCAATACCACCACTAACCACCCAGGATATTACAACGGGTAATGAAATGAAAATTATACTACCTGTAAAACTTTGAATGGCATTAAAACGTTCCTTTAAAAGCAGATATAATCCAACAACACCAATTATAGATACCAGACCAGTTACTACAAAAATGGAATCAATGGACACATATCCCATTCTAAAAATAAGAGAGGTTAAAAAAGGAATTAAGGGAGGTAAATAGGTGGTAACACCCCCACCATTCATACCTGCAAAAAAGAGTGCATTGTTAAGATAGTTAAAAACATCCCAATACGGTACTCCTATCCTTATTTGAATAGTTAGAAGATAAGCAATTAGCACCACTGTGATCAGGATTAACATGAAAAGGGGCATATGGTGTGTTTCCATTAATTCTCGGAAAACAGTCTTCACCTGCTTTTTAGCATCGTCCAAACCATCACCTCTATCTAAAATCCTTTAAACCTTAAAATAATCATAATCTTAAAATATCTTAAGTTTTAAGGTCTATAGATCTCTAAAAACCATTATTAATTCCTGAAAATTAATTAATCCCCATTTTAATAAACTTATTTTAATATTAAGTTAAATCTTTCAGTATAAACTATTAATTCCATAATATTATTCTTGTTTTTCAAGGAAATATTGGGCAGTTTCTCGTAGTTCTTCAATAAAATTGGTGGAGGGATGGAAACCTAATAATTCTGCTTTAGAAACATCTGCTAGTGAATGTTTTATATCACCATCTCGGGGATCATCATATATGGGGTCAATATTCTTATTCAGCACTTTATTAATTATACTAACAAGTTGATTGATGGATGTGCTTTTCCCAGTTGCTATGTTAAATGCCCCAGTTTCATTGGATTGGCATGCTTGCAAGTTAGCTTCCACAACATGTTTTACATATATAAAATCCCGACTCTGCTTGCCATCACCAAATATGACTGGTCTTTTATCATTTAACATAGAATTAATGAAATGAGGAATTACTGAAGCATACTGTGAGTTCGGGTCCTGCCTTGCGCCAAAAACATTAAAGTATCTTAGGCAAATTGTTGGTAATTGATAAATATCAGTGAATAATTCGCAGTACATCTCTCCCATAGCTTTACTCAAAGCGTAAGGTGAAATTGACTTTAAAGGAGTGGTTTCTGATAGTGGAAAGTTGGTACTGTCACCATAAACAGCTGCTGATGATGCAAAAACAACTTTTTTAACTCCATTTTCACGGGCTGCCAGAAGAACCTTCAAAGTACCAGTGACATTCACCAAATTACATTTAAGCGGATCAAGAACACTGGCAGGAACACTGGCCATTGCCGCATGGTGAAAAACATAGTCACAACCATCAAATGATTTATTCAGATCGATTTGAGTGATATCACCCAGATCTAAGCTGATATTATCCAAGTCTAAGTGTTTTATATTATCCGCACTACCTGTAGATTCATTGTCCACTATTATAACTTCATTTTCTTGACAAAGTCTTTCTACAATATGAGATCCAATGAAACCAAGACCACCAGTGACTGCAACTTTTTTATTCTTCATTTAAACTCCTTTACATATCATTGTTAATTGCCTTATCCGTTGATTTCTAGATAAAATTACCTTTTTGCTACCAATTGTATTATAATTACTTATTTAACATTTACCACCAAGTAAAGGGATCTGTAAATATTTTCTGTGTCTGGTAGTTTATACAGGTCAAATTCCAGTTTATATTCTCCAGGGGGGCCTGCAGTAAATTCAAAAGGTATTTCCAGTTTTTCACTATCTTTAAGCGTAATATTCTCCTCTTTCAGAACAGAACTATTTTGCGTTATCTTTAAAAGATAACTGGATGTTGAGTGTTCCTGGTTAACAACACCCACAGTCAGATTGCCTTCCTGGTTCACGCTTAGATTGGTAGGATAATCATTTGCTTTTCCATTTTCTCCTAATAAATAAAATTCAGTTAATTTATTTTCTTCATTATTGTTTAATGTTATGTAAACTATCCCTACCAAACCCATGATAAGGATAATTACAATTATTATTGAAATGGTTCGATCTAAGTCCATAATGGCCACTTCCACATAAAGTAGATTAAAACAGGATATATTACTGTTTACATGTATTATTTAATTGTGTTATGTACAGTTTCTAGATTATTATACATTTGTCAATTACTAATTTATGGCTACATACCATTTCATGTGATAGGATAAACGTTGTTAATAAACTCCAGAACCTTCAAAAATTTAAAAAAAGTAAAGATAATGGCAAGAATTGCCATATCACCTATCATGTTCGAGCTTCATTGTAAATGGCGTTGGCCATTTCCAGAATACTGCCCGTAGTTATCAAGAAATTATATCCACGGTTATTCAAGAATTGATCTGGGTTATTCAGTCCACAGAGCCATTGTCCTTTAGTATTATAACCCCAATCAGGCAGATAATTGCTGAAATCATCATCCCATGCTTTAGGTAGGAAATTAGCACCGTTATTATAAGTTTTTGTGGGTAGATTAGTAATATCCCATGCAGGTGGGGAAATCCAAATAGAATAAACTTCTCTACTTCCTTTTATGGCATAATAATAATTTGCACCCATTTCATAGATAGTACCTGCACATGCTCCCCCATACAAGTTAACAACCAAAGCATTTTGTGGCACAGAACTGGATTGCAGCACAGAATAATGGGTATTGGGACCTAAACCATAAACATAGGCATTCACACCCCATGTTCTTAACGCCTCTACAATATCATTCATACGCGCCATATCCACAGCATTTGTATTTATATTGTCACTGGTGATCCAAACAGGTTTACATAATGATAAAGGCTTTACAACTGCTGAAACTGGCAAAACATGACAGGTTAAGTACGAATTCAATATCTGGTTGAAAAGGTAGATCTGAGAAGGATAACTAATTTTTCCCAGTCCGATCCAGCCATAAGGGGGTATTTGTTTGTTTTCATTAATATAACTGTTTATCCGTTGGGCAAAATCCACATACTCTGATTTACATATGGTACCAGATTTTAACTGTTCTTCAATGTATCCTGGTAATAGGTCGTTTTGCAGAGCTATTTCAACGTTTTTATTGTTGTTATTAATCTGCACAATGGCAGTGGTCAATAAGTGTAAATACTGTGCTACATTCACAGTCACACCTGCAACCTCTGCACTGATAGGTAAATGATCATAAGTGTCAATATATTCCTGAACATCAGTTGTGGCAGCGGCAATTTCGTCTATAGTGAAGCAAAGGTTTATGCCAGTGGTTGGTATATTGGCAGTTGACCATTTCTTAATAATTATATTAACCGGTAGCTTCTGGTTAGTTTTATAGTAGGCAAGTACTCTACTGTACGTGTAGATTTGGGATTGATAACCAATTTTTCCAATGGCACTTAACCCATACTCGGGTGCTATCAAATTATTTTCTATAAATTCGGATATCCGCTTAGCAAGATCAACATAATCCGCCTGTGATAAAAGTTCACTACTCAATTCTTCACTACTACTTCCAGGAGGTGAACATCCACCCACTGTAATAGTGGATGTAACAGACTGCCCCTTATTTAATGCAACAGTGGCCTCAGTAGCCAAATACAAGAATTCAGTCATGTTTAAAGTACTAGTTCCTATACTAACAGTGGCAGGCATTGTTTTAGTATTTTCTATGATGGTTTTAAGACTATTAGCTGTTTCTAAGATTTGATTGATAGTGTAAGATGTAGGTTCATTGATAGGTATATTGGTGCTGGTCCATGCTTTAAGAGTCATAGAACTGGGTAATTGTCCGTTGCTTTTATAGCTGCTTAGCACACGGCTGTAGAGATAGATTTGTGATTGGTAGCTGATTTGTCCTAGGCCGATTAGTCCGTAAGGGGGTGCTTGGTAGTTTTCTGCCATGTATTGTGCTATTCTGTTGGCAAAGTCCACATAGGTGCTGGTTTTTAGTGTTCCGGTTTTCAGGTTTTCAGTGCTACTGGAGGGTAGTTGGTAGTTGCTGTTTACAGTTACGGTGTTGGTGGTTGGGTTTCCTTTGTTGAGGTCGTTGGTTGCTGCTACTGCTAAAAATAGGAATTGTGCCATGTTTATGTTGTGTGTGCCTATGGTTACCGTGCTTGGTAATTTTTTATTGGTTTCGATGTATGTTTTAACGGTTTGTGCTGCGGTGAGTATTTGATCAATGGTGAAAGTGTAGGATGCAGGTTCTTGTATGGGAATATTACTGGTGGTCCAGGTTTTAACGGTCATGGTGTTGGGTAGTTGTCCGTTGTTTTTGTAGCTGCTTAGTACACGGCTGTATAGGTAGATTTGTGATTGGTAGTTGATTTGTCCTAGGCCAGTTATACCGTAGGGTGGTGCTTGGTAGTTTTCTGCGATGTGTTGTGTTATCCGGTTGGCAAAGTCCACATAGGTGCCTGTACTTAATCCTCCGGTTTTCAGATTTTCATAACTATTACCCGGTAAAGTGTAACTAGCTACCGTTATGGTAGTAGTGGTTGGTTGTCCGTTATTTAATGCTACAGTGGCCTTTGTAGCCAGATATAAGAATTGTGCCATGTTTATGTTCTGTGTTCCTATAGTTACTGTGGTTGGTAGTTTTTTGTTGGTTTCTATGTATGTTTTGACATTATGCGATGTGGTAAGTATTTGGTCGATGGTGTAGGGTGTGGGTTCTTGGATGGGAATGTTACGGGTAGTCCAGGCTTTAACAGTAATAGTGGAAGGCAAAGTACCTGTGGTATTGTAAATAGTTAAAACACGACTAAATAAGTATACTTGTGATTGGTAACTAATTTTACCAGGTCCAATCAGGCCATATGGGGGTGCCTGTTGGTTGTTATTCATGTAGTCGTTGAGTCGTTGTGCGAAATCGATGTAGTCTGTTTGGCTTAGGGTGCTGGTTTTTAGTTGTTCTTCTTGGTAGGTGGGTGTTTTGTCGTTTTGGAGTTTTATGGTTGTGTTGTTGTTGTTTTTTATTTGGGTGGTGGCTTGTGTGGCTAGGTGTAGGTATTGGGCGGTGTTTACGGTTTGGGTTCCAATAGTTACGTTTTTGGGGAGTGTTTTGGTGGTTTCTATTTGGTTTTGAACCGTGGTTGAAGCTGAAGATATTTCATCAGGAGTAAAGGTGGTGGAGTCTGCTGCACAAACAATACTGGTGCTTAAAAATAGTACTAGTCCCAAAAGCAACATTGAAGCCAATGCCAATTTTTTATTACTCATAAAGCCCCCAATACAAAATAAAGCTCCATAGCTTTTTTTTGTCATGATCCATTACAGTTTGGTTACCCATTATGTTTTGCGGATCATTTCCTTATTACTATAAATTCATTATCTTTAAGAATATTATCTTTAAGAATAGTATATATTTAGTATTGTTTTTAAGATCAATAAATCTACCGATAAAATTTCTTATTTACGTATTTGATTACTATAAAAAAATCACTATAAAAGTAAGTCATAGTAAGACAGAGGTATATTTTAAGATTTCCATGGAAGGTATTAATTTGAAGATCATCAAAACGCCCATAGTAAGCAAAACCCTTCAAAATCTCAAAACAGGTGACCAAATACTGATTTCGGGCACAATCTTAACAGGCAGAGATGCAGCCTTACCACGCCTTGTTAAACTCGTAGAAAAAGGTGAAAGCCCGATTAGTCTAGAAGGTGCAGTTATCATGCACACTGCAGTAAGTCCAGCTGGTATAGCACCAACTAGCAGTAACAAAACTGAAATAGAAAACAGTATTATTCCCCTGTCCAAAGCAGGTGTGAAAATACATATGGGAAAAGGTGCCTTATCCAATGAAACTGTAGATGCACTTAAAAGGTATGATTCAATTTTTGTGGTCACTCCTCCGGCAGCTGCACTTCTCACCAGCAAGGTGCTATCATCAGAAGTAGTAGCATTCCCTGAAGAGGGTATGGAAGCCCTGCATCGTCTGGAAATCAAGGATTTCCCGGCTATTATAGCGGTGGCCCATGGAGAATCTATTTATTGATATTCAAGTCAATTAAAATTCAAATCTAGTTTTTTAGATTCATTTTATATATTAGAAAATTCTAACCTTCTCCTATTTTTATCTTTTATGCGGTTATATAATTGCTTTTTAGAGTTATAACTAAAGGTTATATTGAATGTTTTAAAAATTTTGTAAATTATTTAAAAATAAAAATTTTAATGTATTTCGAAATTAAATTCCCTTAACCTGTTTAAAATGGATAAATAAGGGTTATTAAACTTTAAAACAACTTCCAAAAAATAGAATGGGGTAAAATTTTATTAGTGGTAGTTTTAACATTTTTTAAAATACTTCTTGTGCAATATTTTCTAATAATTTTGTGAAGGTATGGTGGCTGTGTATACTATGTGCCACTTATTTATAGGCGTGGGCCGGAGTGTGAGAATTATCATTCTATGAAGGCTGCAATCCGATGGTGGCTAAATGGATGAGGGCCTGAACCTTTGCGAAAGCATATTGTG
>Ga0334900_1001087_pt1 | contig 32203 bp, 35 predicted proteins | sample GraSluR3_MG_2_FD_207231 | JGI IMG/M metagenome (GOLD analysis project Ga0334900, IMG submission 207231) | Sludge microbial communities from methane-producing bioreactor in Wageningen University, Netherlands - Granular Sludge_31_08-R3 | ecosystem: Engineered > Bioreactor > Anaerobic >... | reverse complement strand
GCTGTAATACGCATAAGAAGTACCTGGCGTAAATGGGTTTTCTCTCTGTCACGTGCGCTTCGCGGCACATGACCTACAAACTGGCCGGGTGGGGAGGATTAGGACCGGGGAAGGGGTGAAGTGTAAAAATTGACAAGCCGAAGGCCAATAACTTTGCGATCCCCCGGCGGCTGAAGAGGGTGACTTATTCTGAATTTGTGGATCTCTCAGAGCTGATTCTCTTTTGTCACGCAGTACCCACACGAAGAACGCACCACCAGTTCCGGCATCAGGATTTCATGGCGGTGAGGCTCAGTGCCGTTCCTGATCAGATCGATCAAAAGTTCAACAGCCCTGACTCCGAGTTCAACCACGGGCTGATGCACGGTTGTCAGCTGGAAATTTGTCAGGGTGGTCAGGGGGATATCATCAAAACCGACCAGCGCGATATCCTCCGGTACGCAGAGATCCTGTTCCTTCATCGCCCGGATCGCGCCGATCGCCATTACATCGGAGGCTGCAAAGACCGCTTCGGGCTTCTGGGGGATCAGGCGCTGCATGGCTTGATAGCCACCGGGGTCCGTGAAATCGCCCTCAACCACCAGTGCGGGATCGAAGGGCAGGTTGTGTTCCTCAAGAGCCTGGAGATAGCCATTCTGGCGGTCAATGCCTGCGGTGCTTTGGAGCGGCCCGGTGATCATCCCGATCCGCCGGTAGCCCAGCCGGATCAGATGCTCGACCGCTACCTTTCCGCCGGCGACGTTGTCCACGTCGACAAAACTCACCGTCTCCGGGAAGAACGGCCGCCCAACAACGACCTGCGGTATTTGCGTTTCGATCAGGCGGTCGACAATCTCGAGGTGCCCGTGATGCCCGGACTGGACCAGCACCCCATCAAGTAGCCCGCGGTTCGGGATCCTGCTGAAGATCTGTTCCTCGTCTTCCCTGGAGGACGCCAGAAAGAAGGCCAGGGTGAAATCCAGCGCATTGCACGCCCTTGTAATCCCTTTGAGCAGGTAGGGATAATAGGGATCGGCGAAGAGCGCCGAGGCGCTGTGGGGAAGCACCAGGCCGATGATGTGCGACCGCTGCGACGCCAGGGTGCGGGCGGCCGCATTGGGCTGGTAACCCGTTACATTGATGACTTCCAGAACCCGTTCTTTGGCCGAATCGCTGATGCTCGGATGGTTGTTGATCACCCGGGAAACCGTTGACCGCGAGACGCCGGCCCTTTTTGCGATATCTTCTAAGGTAAGATGAGACACGAAAATTCCTTCTAATAATTACCAAACGCTTCAGGTTGGGAACGCGCTTGTGGGGATAAAGAGACAGGATGATTGCCTGAGAATGAATTCTTATGGTATGATTGTGAGAGCGCTCCCAATATTTATCTTATATCGAATTTTTAAATTAGTCAACCGCTAATTACAGAACCTTCACCTTTGATCCTCATCAACCTTACCTCTTATTATAACAACCTCAGTTATCTTTAAGGAGAGCAATTATGAATCCCAAACCCCTCGCTTCTATCCCCTGGGAAGAACGCCCTGCCGGCAACTCGGAGGTCGTCTGGCGCTATTCCGGCAACCCGATCATCCCCCGCGATCTGATCCCTTCTTCCAACAGCATTTTCAACAGTGCGGTGGTACCCTTCGAGGGCGCTTTTGCCGGCGTTTTCCGTTGCGACAACCGGAAACGCGAGATGAACCTCCACCGCGGTTTTAGTGAGGATGGCATTAACTGGTCGCTGGATGATGACCCGATTGACTGGGTCTATGAGGATCCTGAGCTGGGCACATTCGAACACCGCTATGACCCGCGCGTGGTCTGGCTGGAAGACCGTTATTACGTGACCTGGTGCAACGGCTACCACGGCCCGACGATTGGGATCGGATACACTTTTGATTTCGAGACCTTTACCTTTCTCGAGAACGGGCTGCTGCCCTTCAACCGCAACGGCGTCCTGTTCCCCCGCAGGATCAACGGCAGCTATGTAATGCTGAGCCGGCCCAGCGACAACGGGCATACGCCCTTTGGCGATATCTTCCTCAGCCAGAGCCCGGACATGGTGCACTGGGGACGGCATCGCTACGTGATGGGCGTCTCGGGCGGCTGGCAGAGCACCAAGATCGGCGCGGGCCCCATCCCAATTGAGACGCCGGAGGGCTGGCTGATGTTCTACCACGGCGTGCTGACCTCCTGCAACGGCTTTGTGTACAGTTTCGGCGCGGCCTTGCTGGACCTGGACGAGCCGTGGAAGGTAATCCGGCGCGGCGCGCCCTATCTGCTCTCGCCCCAGACGCTTTACGAGAACGTGGGCGATGTGCCCAATGTGGCCTTTCCCTGCGCCGCGCTCCATGACGAGCCCAGCGGACGGATCGCGATCTATTACGGCGGCGCGGACACGGTCACGGCCCTGGCGTTCTGCAGGCTGGATGAGGTGCTGGCGTGGCTGAAGGAGAACGCGATGTAAGTAGGCCGGGGTGGCGTTTACACCAGGGGGGATTGAAGCCTGAAAACTGAATCAGCCCCTACAACTGGAGTTCATCCTTTATCATCCAGCTCTCTTTCTCCCAGCCACTTCACCATCTTGGGGTCCCGATGGTCAAAGAAACAGCTTCTTTCAGTGTCTAACGTTGCAATCGCCGCCAAATCATCCATACTTAATTCGAAGTCAAATACACTGATATTTTCTTCCATCCGCTCTTTATGGGTTGTCTTTGCCAGCGCAATGATCCCTCGTTGGACCAGCCAGCGGAGGATGACCTGAGCCACGCTTTTATTGTGTTTCGCGGCGATGGATAGCAGTAATTCATTCTGAAAGATATTATTTTTTCCTTCGGCGAAAGGCGCCCACGCTTCAACTTTTACGCCGTTTTCTTCCAGAAACTTTTGTGCACCCGTTTGCTGGTGGAAAGGGCTTACTTCAATCTGATTTACTGATGGCTTTATTTCGTTATGGATCATCAAGTCCATGATTCGGTCGGTATAGAAGTTCGAAACTCCGATCGCCCTGATCTTGCCCTGCTGATACAGTTCTTCCATCGCGCGCCATTCACCATAAACGTCACCATAGGGCTGGTGGATCAGATACAGATCAATGTAATCCATTTGCAGGCGCTTCAGAGAGGTCTCAAAGGCTTTCATTGAGTCTTCGTAGCCCTTACTCTGGATCCAAAGTTTGGTCGTGATAAATAATTCTTCTCTTGGGACGCCGCTTTGTTTGATCCCTCTGCCAACCGCTGCTTCGTTCCGGTACGATGCGGCCGTGTCGATATGGCGATAACCGGTTTGGATTGCGTCAACCACACACCTTTCGCACTCGGTCGGATCGGTGATCTGAAAAACACCGAAGCCAAGGATCGGGATTTCAACGCCATTATTTAATGTCATATTCTGCATCATTCTCTCCTTTTTAACCTGTTAGGGATGTGATTCTGGGGTAAGCAGCTTGGTGAACGAGAGCGAAGCCAGCATCCAGGTGTCGTCTTGATTTACATAGACTTCTGTCACAACGAAGGGATTGGTGACCTCATTGCCGCCAACGATGGCTTCCAAACGTATTTTGTTCAAAAGGATCGCCGTGTTGCTGATGATATTCACCGATACTTCCTGAATGTCAGCGTGTTTATAGTGAATCCCCCGCTTCTGATGACATCAAGCTCTTGCTCCCTGGACGTGGTTCCACCCATGTGGACAAAAACAGCCTTTTCATGGAAAAGTTCGGCCAGAGCATCAACTTTGCGTTCAGACATCCAGCGCACTTCTCCCTTGAGAGCTTGACAACTTCCTGCTCCAGTTCGCTAAACTGCATCGTGTTCTCCTTATGGCAAAATTATGCTGCTGAATTTTGACTATGTCGCACCAGATTGATCCTGGCCAAAGGCAGCGCGTTAGGGCAGGTTAATCTCTGACCTCAATAACATTTCTACGCCCTTTCAATTATAAGCTTACTACCTGGAGTTGGCTCCAGGTCAAGGGGAATTCGTAAAACTTAAGAAAGTAAATCAACACCTTACATCGCTGCTTAATGCTAACATGCTTGTGAGAGATTGCTTCCCAGACAGATCTCTGCTGAGGATTGAATCCGTCTACCAACTGGAAAGCAGTCTTATCAAAATATGAACGCGATGGGAAGGTGTGGTCTGGTAATTGGATCGTGTTGTAGGGTATTGGAAGTAATGCAGGGACGGTCAGGCCAGAGTTCTATTGTTTGTTCTCATCATTTTCCTGCTCCCACGCCCTGAGCCGCGGCCACCAGCGGTGGACGTTCACCTTATACTCCCGGTATGGCTCGCCGAACCGCTCTTCCAGTTTGGGCTCCTCCGAGAGGATGAAATAAACTGTATTCCCGATGAAGAACACCAGCGCCAGGGCCAGGATCCTGGTTGATCCCAGGAGCAGCCCTTTCCCCACCATCACCAGGACCACGCCCAGGATCATGGGATTGCGCAGGTAACGATAGGGTCCCCGGATAACAAGACTTTCCGAGGGGATCCACGGCATCACCGTGGTGTTGGCGTGAATAATGATCAATCGGATGGAGATGATCAGCAGCGCCAGCCCGCCCAGGCCGATGATGCCCCCGGCCAGGAGCGATAGAGGTGAAGAGGCACCGAGTGGCTGTCCGGCCCGGCGATATTCCGCAAGGTTGATCCCGAGGGGCAACACGACCAGCATGATGAAGGGGAGGATGAAGGCTTTCAGGTGGGCGGAGAGGGGTTTATCCATCAGGGGTCACGCTTTCAAGGGTATGAGGAATTATTCAACGCCAAAATACTTTAGGAATAATTCTTCCGACAATTTTTCCCCTGTTTCCGTCAGGCCCACCGATTTGGCCTTGCCTTTCGGGTTGGTTATATATCCTTTCTCATGCAGACGGTTCATCGCGTCCCAATCCAGGCTTTTCCAGGCCCGTGTATCGTCTCCATCATTAAACCGATTGAGATAAAGCAGCGCCAGCACCAGCTCATCAACTTTGCCCTGATCGTATTCCATACCAACACTCCTGTTTATAGACCCATTCCTGCCTTCATCCCGCAGCGTAAGTGTTTCCCAGCAATGCGAGGGTGACTTCATCGGGCGGCCGGTACCCAAGCGGCCCAGCCAGGCATTCGCTCAACAGCAAGGCGATATCCATCTCGTGGACTGCAATCTCATTCCAAAGCATACCCTCAATCTGATATTTATAATCATTCATTGTCCCCAACACACTTCTGCTGTGAGTCTTGGCGTAGGTCACCTCGTCCATCCGGGCCAGTTCTGTGTCAATCCAGGCCCTTTCGGCATGCAAAAGCTCAAGCAGAACGGCAAGGTATCGTTTAAGATGGTGGCTTAAGGCATGGCTTTCTTTCGCAGGTGTGACCACAGCCAGGCGGGAGCGCTCACTCACGAACAACAAAATCTGGCGATGGCCAATGTGCAATAGGTTGGCGTACCAATTGCCCAGGGCCGTCGTTGGCTCAATTACTGGCGGATCGGCCGGCAGGTTTGCGCGTTTCCGCAGTTTTGAGGTGCAGCAAAGGGTATACATTTTTACCCAACTCCTTTTTCAGCGGCCTGATCCGGATTGCCTTTCAAATGATGTTTAAGCGAAGAGAATGAACCGTTCAACCCGAGCCGGCCTGGCGAGAGGCAGCCTCTCACCCATCAGTACACCTTTATTTTACACTTGTTTTGGGGGCGATTGGAGAACCCAGGTGCGGTCGGGACCAGGCTGATCACCAGGAAATAGACGCCCAGCAGGCCGACCTGGACCAGGACGGGGAGGATGGCTGGCAAGATTAGTATGAACAAGCTGAAGGAATATGCAAACGGATGCGCTTGCTCGGTAGGAATGCTGTGCGCAAATTACCAACACATTGGCAACACCTGTGGGATGCAGAACAATGAGACGCCCATCCCGATGCCAGTGGTTATCAGCACTAGCAACAAATAAAGGGTGGTGGCCACCCGGTTTTAAGATCAACGATTTTTACAGTGGAAAGATCCCTTATCATTTGGAGGTGATTCGGATGGTTAGTTGCTATGTGGTTTCCTGAATCTTTCAAAGTACTCAGGAATCGAACTATTCACTAACTGGAAATTATCATGTTTATTTCTGTTGCATCTAGAACAAAGTAACTGTAAATTGACCAAATCATTACACCCACCTTTATTTAAGGGAACAATATGATCAATGTGTGGCTTTCCATGAAATTCACCAAAGCTCAACCCACAGTTTGCACAATGATCTCGATCTCTTGTACGTAGAGTTGATTTTACCCAAGTGGGCCATCTGGATCTTTCTATATGCGCAAAAGAGATCTGATAGTTCTTATCTAAGACAGGGTATCCCTCTTCATAAGATGAATGTAATGAATAAGCGATGTATTCGCAAATTTGGCGGTCATGAAGTGTTCTTTCCGCGTAATTTTTTGCATAAATATCTCTTATATTTTTTATATCACTCTCATAAAATTCTCTGGCTTTTACCAATGCATCTCGCAACAGCATATCAATGCCCTGCTTATGAAATACCCCATTTTGATGTTTTTCATGTGCCTCGCATAAAATTGTATCCACTTCATCCAGAGCCATTAACAAATTAAATAATGCTTTGCTTTCTTCCAACCCTGATAAACTTAGCAACAAGAATATCATGTATGATTCCGTGTATGCTTCCTTCACATCGTAAAATAATACATCATCAATAATATTGAATAAATGATCAAAAAAAATCGTCCCGAGATAATATAAATATCCATTTTGAATTGTTTTAACAAATAAATCATTGGGTAATTTTCCCATTGAGATTTGGGTATTTGTGTGTTCTGGCAGGTAAGAATAAAGCCAATTTTCATCCAAAATACATAACATGCCGGTCTTAATTATGCGCAATGCTATGGGAGGAAATATTTTGAAATACATGTTGACAACCCAAGTACCAACAGCGGAGGATATCTTTAATCACTTAGTAAATAATATTATTCTAATATTGGAAAAGAATAAACCTTTTCAATGTGTAAACGAAACGAAACAGATAGAATCGCACCCGAAGAGTGATCAGCTCTACGACCCACGTCTTGGGTTGTGTGTAATCCTATTCATCTTCCTCTTTTTCATATTCAGTGGTTGGCTTTTCGAACATTTTGTATTGAACAACCGGTTTTTTTATCTTTTGACCATCATTATCAGTTCTTTTGGAAGAAGAAGACACTACTGCTTTTTTATGTTTCTTGGGGCGTTTACGCCCGCCATCTTCCGGTAACGGATCTTCATCCTCATCATCCTCCCACAACAATCCAGGGCGAGGGATTTTGTAATATACGTCATCTTTTGTGCCATTTTCCTGCAAATTAGTTTTATTGAACCTGCCTACAGCTCCTTCAAGATATTCTTCAACTGTATCGATACAAACCCACTTCCGCTGTAATCTTTCTGCCACTTCACCAGTAACACAACTTCCAGCAAAGGGGTCAACAACGAGGCTATCTTTCTCAGTAAGCATTCTAATAAAAAATTCAGGCAATTCAGCAGGAAACCGAGCCGGATGAGGTTTGATATTATGAGCAGTGCAGTATCGCAGGTAATAACTATTACTTTCGGTATTTGGTAGCGCTATGAGATTAGGAGGAATAGCAGCTTTATTATTTACAGAGAAATTCTCGCTAATATCGTGTCCTGACGGGCGTTTTTTGGCTTTATACCCATTTTTTAGCAAATCTTTCATGCTATCGCTATATGGCTGCAAAACTCGACGATTGCTTGCTTTTGGATAGGGACTTGCCGACAACCACCAAACACAATTTATTGCATCCTTTACCCTTATTCGTCGAACTGTTACCCACTCTGCTGGAGTCGGCAATTTTGATGGATTCCACCAGAAAAATTCTTGTGCTAAATGAAAGCCTATATCCTCACACAGCATAATTAGCAACTTAAAGTGATATAGGCTTCGAGTGGGTTGTCCTTTGTTCCAAGACCCGCCAATATCAATGACCAGGCTGCCGTCTTCTTTTAATACTCGTTTGAAAATTTCTCCAAAGTCCCTGAACCATTCCAAATAGTCTTTTGCATCAACATTCCCATATTCTTTTTTGCGAACCAAACCAAAAGGAGGACTGGTCATAATTAAATCCACTGATTGTGGCTCGATGTCTTGAAGAATATGTAAAGAATCTCCTTGAATTATCTTCCCCAAGCCTGTTTTGAAATAAATATCACGCATCGGACAACCTAAATTTCCAATTTCTTCAATTGCATAGCATGTTTCGCTTCTCGATTGAGTGCCTGAATGATTAAAGGAGGGTTATCAACAATGTTGATGATGTCAGCATGATCAATCATTACAATCGCGATATTGGAATCTGCCATGACTTTATTGGCATAATTCCTGGCAGATGCGCCAACCTCACCTGTACTTACCATCACAATAACATTGCTTTTTAACATATGTGTAAGGCCTACTTCCTTTGCGACATCGTCTAACCTCAAACTTGATGTGTTCTTGCATTGTATTTGCCATCTCGAAAATACCAATCTGCAAGACTCAAATATTAAATCTACTTCAGCACCACCTGTTACATTACCACGTAATCTTGTTGCCACATAATCAAGGTCAATTATTCTCATAAGTTTGAATGCCAGGGCTTCAAGAGCTAATCCGCGAATATGGATATTTTCGTCATCCAATTCTTTGAGAATATCCTCAAAAGGTTTACGAAGAAGAGGTCGTAAATCAGCTTGAACCTGTTGCTCGAGCTGTTCGAAAACAGGTATGATGATTTCCTTTTTTAGTTTTTCCGTTGGAAATACAAGGAACGGTTTTGCCCCTCGCCCTGGAAATTTAGTACCTCTTTCTAAAGTTATATAACCAGCATCTCGTAACGGATATAATACAGTTTTAGGGAGCATCTTTTCATTAAATTTAACGCCATAGGTGGCAGAAGCAAGTTTTTCTATATCATTTGAGAATGATACGTCCTTCTCCCCCTGGTTTACTAAGGCTTTGATAAAGGCTTTCTGTTCCATGGTTAATTGAGCTAGCACATCAAGTTCATTTTGTGAAATCCCCGCAAGCTTCATTAATTTTGCTTCATCAATAATCCATCTTTTTGTGAAAACACCTGCTTTTTCCAACCATAATCTCATCATGCTTGGGTGTTTTCCTCCGCGCGGGAAATGAATACCGCGCTCTTGTAACCATTGTCGCAATTGTAGAAGATCAACTTTTTCACCAGAGACCACCATATCTTGCACACATTGAACTAATGTCAACCCATGCAAGTTAAGAAGAATGTGTTTTGCTAACACTTCATGTAAGCTTTCACTGTCTTTTCGTAGTTGGTATAGGTTTTCTCCAAAATCAGTAAAATGAATATCATCATCGATGATCTGATATGCTTTCAAACTCAGCCTCAGATTCATCGCAAGTTTTTGTTTGTTTCGTTCACTGGTTCGATTTTCTTTAAAGAATACATTCTTTAAGGAATTCTCGAAGCCATTTTTATCCGAAGGATGTCGAGCAATGATTTCCAAGACAGTTGACAGATCAATTTGGTTTGGAGAAAACTCACTACCGAATGGTAAGTCGCTCTTTGACATGATTAATACCCCTTCATAAGTGATAATATTGCAATATTTGATCTAATAATCCCCCTAATTATAACAAGAAACCGCCCTCCAAACGGAGAGCGGTTATCATTTTCTAAATCCTATTTCCTACCCCGCCATCACCGGGCTAAACTTGTGCCCGTACATACAACCTGGTCCGCGCGGGGAGGTAAAGGTTCATGAGGGTGTTAGGCGGCGGGAACTATTCCTCTGGGGTCAAAAATGCAAATGAATATCCTCTTGACAAATATATCACATCGTGATATATTATAACGTGATATAACAAGAAAACTTAGCAAGAGAATTGGCGAAATCATGAGTCTTCAAAAGGCCCGAAAAAGGTATATTCCGATGAGCGAGACGATGTTTTATATTCTTCTCTCGTTGAAGCAGGAACGCCATGGTTATGCCATCATGCAGCACGTCAAAGAGTTGACCAAAGGGCGCACCATTCTCGGTGCTGGTACAGTGTATTCAAGTTTGGGAAAACTCGAAAGTGATGGACTGGTTGAGAAAATTCGAGAAGAAAAGAGACGAATAATTTACATCATTACCCCCCTGGGTGCTCAAATACTGCATGAAGAAGCTGACCGGATTGCAGAGCTTTATAACAATGTTAAGGAGTTGCTATGAGTGACAGAAAAATTGTGTTCTTCTCGATATTCCGCCACTTACTGCCGTCCGATTATGAAAACTGGCTTGAACGGATGGCGGCCGAAGGTTGGCACATTGATCGGATACGACAGTGGGATTCGGTGTTCATGACTTTCCAGCGGGGTAAACCGAAAAATTATCGCTTTGTCTACGATCTGCAATTCTCACCGCGCCAGGAGTACATAGCGACTTACCAGCAATTCGGATGGGAACATCTTGGGCGAATGGCGAGCGCGCATATCTGGCGGATGGAATACGAGGGCGAACGCCCGCAAGCTTTTAGCGACCAGGAAGGACTGGTCGACCGTAACCGCCGCAATCTTATCGCTGTATCCGTTTCCTTCTTCATATTTCTTGCAGCGGTTATCGCTATTGGTTTGGCGCTGGGATTTGCCTTCGATTCATTATCTGCCGGAGACAGAACTCAACTGATAATCGCAGGTATCTTCTTCGGGATGATTTTGTTTGCACTCGGTTATATCATGGTCCTGATGTGGAAAAACCTGATGCGGTAAAAACCCGCTCAAGATTGAACAGATTAATATTTGCTTTTTTTACAAAGTGTCACCAGCCCTCAAAAGCATTGTTATCTGAATAAAAACCGCCCTCCAAATGGAGAGCGGTTTAATTCTCAAACCTTTGTCTTACCCCGCCATCACCGGGCGGAACTTATACCCATAGACCAGCATCCCGCGCTCGTCCCCGTCGGAACGGAGCCTGCGGGTGACCATTTCGACCGGCATCCCGATCTGCACGTCCTGCTCGCCCAGGTCGGTCAGTTGGGCGGTCACGATCGGGCCTTCTTCCAGCTTGATCAGCGCCACGGTATAGGGCGCTTGTTCCTGAAAGCCTGCGGGGGCATTGCTCATCCGGGTGAAGGAATAGATCTCACCTTTGCCGCTGAAGGCGAAGGCCGTCTTGGCTTCGCCGCCGCATTCGGGGCAGACATCCCGCGGGGGGAAGATCTTGGCCTCACAGTGGGGGCAGACTTCGCCCACGAGGGCGTAGCGTTGTTTCTTCAATCGCCAGTGGCGGGGGACTTCCATAATAACAACTCCTTAAAAATGACCGTATAAGCCTGTTCGGCTCGCTTTTTCTCACGATGTAGCTCTGAGTCTACCGAAGCTGGACTCTCAGAAACTATCAACTTGCCAAATTCATGCCTTTTGGGGCATCCTGAAGTTGTTCGTTTAGTCTTTTCAATGGGCGATTCTCTGAAATCACCCGTTCCTGCTCTTTGATCAGCCCATTTCTGCCTGCGGCAGGGGATTGTTTGTGTGCAGCGGCCGAGATTAATGATATGATTTGGAAGACCCAAACAGATGTTCCCCTCTCAGGAGGTGCCTTCCGATGACGATTCATTTACTAGATGATACCTTGCAGATTGACATCTTCCATGAATGTGAAGATCAGGACCTGGAAGATAATATCTGCCTCTCGGTGGTTGAAAGCTGTCCGCCCGCTGAACGCCTGCTGCGCGCCGGCGTGACCCATATCTATCTGACCCAGGATGAAGCCCGGGCGCTGGGTGAGGCTTTGCTGGCGGCTGTTTGGCATGCCAGCGAACTCAGCGACGCTGGCTCGCCCGAATAAGGAGTCCCTTAAGAATGCCCTTCAATCCGCACGCCGTCCGCGCCGCCATGCTGGCCGCGCAGGGCTTACTCACGCCCCCCGAAAAACCCGCCGCAAAGGACGATCTCCTCGCCGCCATCCGCCGGATGGGCTATCTCCAGATTGACACCATCCAGGCCGTTCATCGCAGTCAGCATCTGGTGCTGTGGAGCCGGCTGGGCGATTATCCGGTGGACTGGCTTGATCAGCTCCATGCCGAAGGAGAGCTCTTCGAATATTACGCCCATGCGCTGTGCTATCTCCCCATCGAACACTACCCCGTCTTTCGCGGAAAGATCCTGTATGACGACCGGACAGGGAACGGCTGGCACAAGTGGGCGGCCGAGAACCCGGAGGTGGTCAAGCGGGTCCGGGAGGCCATCAAGGCGCGCGGCCCGGTCTGCTCGGCTGATTTCGAGTCTGAGACTTTTTCCACCGGCTGGGGTGATGTCAAAGCGGAGAAACTGGCGCTCTCCCGGATGTTCCATACCGGCGAGGTGATGGTTGCCTACCGGGATAAATTCCGGCGCTTTTACGACCTGCGGGAGAGGGTCCTGCCCGCCTGGGACGATGCGGACGCCCCGCGCTATGAAGCGGTGCGGGAGGCGCTTTTTCTGGAAACCATCCGGGCACTGGGCGCCGTCCGGGAGGATTGGGTGGCGGATTATTACTATTTACTCAAGACGGGCATGCCCGAAGTCCTGGCGGACCTGGTTTTGGAGGGGAAACTGCACCGGATGGTTGTTCCCGAATGGGACCTTCCCGTCTACGTCCATCCGGATAACCGGGCGCTGGTGGACGCAGCGGTGGACGGCGGTCTGACCCCGACGCATACCACCCTGCTCTCGCCTTTTGACCCGCTGGTCTCCGACAGGAGCCGGGCCCTCGACCTGTTCGATTTTGAGTACAGGATGGAATCCTACACCCCGGCCAAAGACCGCCGGTGGGGTTATTTTTGCCTTCCCATCCTGCACCGGGGGAGGCTGGTGGGCCGGCTGGACCCGAAAGCCCATCGGCGCGAAAAGCGCCTGGAGATTAAAAAGATCTACCTCGAGCCCGGGGTCGAGATCGGGGACGATTTGGTCCAGCCGCTCAGGCGGACGCTGGCGGCCTTCACGGCCTGGCATGGGCTGGAATCCTGGGAGGTGACCGCTGCCGACCCTCCGGAATTGAAGAAAGCGCTGGCATGACGATCAGCCCTGCCTTCACCCTTTGTTTCCTGCTGAATGGCGGCGATGTCCTGATGCTTCACCGCAGGTTTCCGCCCAACCAGGGCTTGTGGAACGGGGTGGGCGGGCATATTGACCCGGGGGAGAAACCGCGCCAGGCGGTGATCCGAGAGGTCGCTGAGGAAACGGGTTATGCGGTCACCGATCCCGAGTTTGCCGGCCTGCTGACCTGGGACGGGTTTGAGATTCCCCCGGGGGCGATTGCGATCTTCACAGCCCGGGTGGCCGATCGCGATTTTGTGACCAACCACGAAGGCGAGCTGGCCTGGATGACGCAGGAAAGGGCATTCAGCGCACCGGAGGTTGTCGACAACATCCATGTTTTCCTTCCGAGGGTGCTGGCAGGCGAAGGCCCGCTGCATTACCATTTCAGCTATCGCGACGGCGTGCGGGTGCGGGATGAGGTGCGCCCCCTGCCGCCGGATTTTCAGATCGAGGAGGTTCGCATGACCGAGACGGATTTTTGGGAAGAGCAGCGCGGGGACTACCTGCTCAGTTTTGATAAGGACAGGCTCCAATTGGAGATCATTGAAGATTTTATTGCGGGACGGTCCTACTGGGCGGAAGGGCGGCCGAGAAGCGTGATCGAGACCTCGATCCAAAACTCGGTTTGTCTGGGGATCTATCAGCAGGGGGTTCAGGTGGCATTTGCTCGGCTGGTCACGGACCGCTCGACCTTTGCCTGGCTCTGCGACGTCTTCGTTGATGACGCCCAGCGGGGGAACGGCCTCGGCAAGTGGCTGGTGGAAGTTGTCTGCCGCTATGCCGACCGGCATGGCATCAGGCGCACCCTCCTGGCGACCCGGGATGCGCATCAGCTTTATCAGATTTACGGCGGGTTCACACCGCTGGAAGAGCCCGCCCGGTGGATGAGCCGCAACCACCCGGACTTGGATTGACGGCAGAATCAGCATAAGAAGACGGAGGTGTACGATGGAAATGACCCGGGGTGACTATACCATCAGCACGGATCAGGACAGATTGCAGGCGGATGTGATCCACCGCTACTTGACCGAAGAGGCCTACTGGACCACCGGGCGCACCCGCGCCATGACGGAGAAAACCATCAAGCACTCTCTCTGTTTCGGCGTCTATTATCAGGATGCTCAGGTCGGGTTTGCCCGGGTGGTGACCGATCACACCATCTTTGCCTACCTTTGTGATGTCTTTATCCTGAGTGCGTATCAGGGGCAGGGGCTGGGAACGTGGCTGACGGAGACCATCCTCGATGTTCTTGATGAGGAGGGCGTCCGCTGGACGATGCTGGCGACCCGCGATGCGCATGAATTGTATGAGGAGTATGGCGGTTTCCAGAAGCTCCATCTGCCGGAGAAGTGGATGGGACGGGTCAACCCCCGGCTTCTGCGCAGTAAAGAGGAGACTCACTCGATCACCAGCAGCGGACTGTGAGGGGAACACGATCAAGATTAGAAGCTGGCGGGGATTAATAACGGGGATTTAACCCGCGATTGATGAAAAATCAATTAGAATAGTAGTGTAAAGGGTCTCAATAGCGCGCCAGGGGGAGCGGAGACCTTTCCGGAAGTTAGCTGTGCCTAGTACGACGGCATTCACCAGCTTTAACTAACAAAAGGATGTGGATCTTGAAAACTGTCATTGCCGGTGCCATCGGAGAGTGTGTTCATGTTGCGGGCGTGATCAATTTCCTGCGCCTGGCAGAGCAGGCCGGCCTGCGGACGGTCTTTCTCGGGCCGGCTGTCTCTCCTGAGGACTTGATTGAAGCGGCTGTCAAAGAAAACGCGGACCTGGTGGGGGTGTCATACCGGTTGACGCCGGAGACGGGCGAACGGCTGCTGGGCGAGTTTGCCGAAGCGGCGGATGAGCTGCGGCAGGCCGGTGTGCGGTTCACCTTCGGCGGGACTCCCCCGGTGGCTGAACGCGCCCGCGCCATGGGATTTTTTGACGCGGTCTTTGACGGCAGCGAACCCGCTGAAACCGTCCTGGCTTACCTTCGGGGCCAGAAGCCCGGCGCGGCAACTGAAGCGGATTACTCACAGTCGGCGGTGGATCGGATTCGCTGGAAACGACCCTTTCCTCTGCTGCGCCATCATTACGGCCAGCCGACGATGGAAGCGACCCTGGCCGGGATCCGGGAGATTGCTGAAGCCAAAGCGCTGGACGTCATTTCGCTTGGGATTGACCAGGACGCGCAGGAGTACTTCTTCCATCCCGAGCGGCAGAACCCCCGCCGCAAGGGGGCCGGCGGCGTGCCGGTGCGGTCGGCCGCGGACTACCGCGCTCTCTATGAAGCCAGCCGGGCTGGGAATTACCCCTTGCTACGCTCTTATTCCGGGACGGACGATTTCCTTGAGCTGGCAGAGATGTATCAGGAGACGATCAATATCGCCTGGTGCGCCATCCCGATCTTCTGGTTCAACCGGATGGACGGGCGCGGCCCTTGGGGGCTGGAGGACAGCATCCGCAAGCATCAGGAGGTGATGGCCTGGTATGGCGAGCGGGGCATCCCGGTGGAGCTCAACGAGCCACACCATTGGGGGATGCGGGACGCATCCGATGTGACCTTTGTCGTCTCCGCTTACCTTTCCTCGTATAATGCCAAGGCCTTTGGCGTGGGGGATTATGTCGCCCAGATGATGTTTAACAGCCCGCCGGGTACTTCGGATGCGATGGACCTGGCAAAGATGTTGGCCTGCTTGAAGATCACTGAACCGCTAGAGGATGATGGTTTTGCCATCTGGCGGCAGACCCGCACCGGCCTGCTGAGCTATCCTTTGCAGGATGACGCTGCCCGGGCCCACCTGGCAGCCAGCATTTACCTCCAGATGGCGGTCAAACCGCATATCGTCCATATTGTCGGGCACACCGAAGCCCACCATGCCGCCACGGCGGAAGACGTGATCGCGGCCAGCCGGATGGCGCGCCAGGCGATTCAAAACGCCCTGGCAGGCCAGCCCGATATGACAAAAGATCCGGCTATCCAGGCCAGGATTGGCACGCTTGTCAGCGAAGCGGAGGTGACGCTGGATGCGATCCGGAACCTGGCGGAAGACTCGGTGGATGACCCGCTGGCGGATCCGGGCACCCTGACAAAAGCTGTAACCACGGGGATTCTGGATGCCCCGCATCTTAGGAACAACCCCTTTGCCAAAGGCCAGACCCGGACCCGCATCCTGGACGGCGCCTGCCTGGCGATTGATTCGGCGGGGGAGCCGATCTCGGAATCTGAACGTATTTTTGGATTATTTGAGGAGGAAGCATGACCAGCAGAAAATTCACTGTCATTGGTGCCGGCAATGGAGGGAAGGCCATGGCTGCGCATCTGGCGCTCATGGGTCAGGACGTGACCCTGTATAACCGTTCTTTGATCCATGTTGAGGTGATCGCCAAACGCGGCGGGATTGATCTGGAATCCTACCAGGGTGGCCCGCACGGGTTTGGCCCGCTCACCAGAGTTACCGATAATATCGAGGAAGCTCTGGAAGGCGCGGAAGTCATCATGGTTGTGGTCCCTTCTTCCGGGCATTCCGATATTGCCCGGATGGTTGCGCCTTACCTAAAGGATGGCCAGATTCTGATTCTGCATCCCGGCCGCACCTGCGGCACCATCGAGTTTCGCGAAGTGCTAAACCGCTGCAACTGTCAAAGCAAGATCATCTTGGCGGAGGCGGAGACCTTTATCTACGCCAGCCGTTCCGAGGGGCCCAGCCAGGCGCGGATCTTCCGGATTAAGGAAGCCGTGCCCATAGCGGCGCTGCCGGCAACCGATACCCCGGCCGTCCTGGAGGTGATTGCGCATGTGTACCCTCAATTTATTGACGGGGTCAATGTGCTTCAAACCGGGCTGAACAATATGGGGGCAGTGTTTCATCCAGCACTCACGATCCTTAACGCCGGCCGGATCGAATCCACCCGCGGTGACTTTCAGTTCTATGTGGATGGCGTGACGCCTTCGGTGGCGAAGGTGCTGGAAGTCGTGGACCGGGAACGGGTGACAGTTGCCTCCGCGCTGGGCATCCGGGCGCGCACCTCCATGGAGTGGCTGACGATGGCGTATAACGTGCAGGGCGATTCGCTCTACGAAGCGATCCAGAACCAGTCCGGCTATTACGGCATCAACGCGCCCAGCACCCTGCAGCATCGCTATATCTCGGAGGATGTGCCGATGAGCCTGGTGCCGATTGCCGCGCTGGGCGAGCGCTACGGCGTTTCGGTCAACGGAATCAACGCCATTATCCGGCTGGGCTGCTTCCTGCACAGCACGGACTACTGGCGCAAGGGTCGCACCCTGAAGAAGCTTGGGATCCGCGACCTCTCCGTGGGTGAACTGACACGCTATGTGAACGAGGGCGTGCGAGAGTTTTGAGGTGCCGGTTATAAGTGGCGGCGAAGCTGCCATACGTGACAGAAAACAGGAATCCTTTTGTCACGTGAGCGACGCGGCACGTGACCTACGCTGTTTTATTGACCTAATCACCTTATTCACCATTCACCACTTACTATTTCGCCTTGCATTTGCTTTTTGTCTCGTTCGATGTTATGATTCAGCCGTTCAATCAACTGAATAGCCCCATGCGGCACTCTTATCCAGAGAGGTGGAGGGACCGGCCCGATGATACCTCGGCAACCAAAAAGTTAATCCTTTTATGGTGCCAATTCCGGCAGAGCGATTTTCTGGACGATGAGAGGGAAGCCAAAACTCATTTACGCCCCTCTCGCTTACGCAGACGGGGCGCTAAACTTTAATGAGACATGGAGGTTCTCACCAATGACATTGACGTTCATGAATTTACCGAAGTATCTGTTCACCTCGGAATCGGTCACCGAAGGCCATCCTGACAAGCTCTGCGACCAGGTCAGCGATGCTGTCCTCGATTCCCTGATTACCCAGGACAAAATGTCCCGTGTGGCGTGTGAATGCGCCACCAAGACCGGTTACATCATGGCCCTGGGAGAGATCACGACCACTGGTTTCGTTAACTTTGACGAACTGGTCCGCAAAGTGGTCACCGGGATCGGCTATGACAGCAGCGAGAAAGGCTTCGACGGCAACACCTGTGGCGTATTAATCGCACTGGCGAGCCAGTCTCCCGATATCGCGCTGGGTGTGGATAAGTCCAAGGAAGCCAAAGAAGGCGAATTGGAGCTTGAAACCGATATTGAAGCGATCGGCGCTGGTGACCAGGGGATGATGTTTGGTTACGCCTGCAACGAGACCGAGGTCCTTATGCCGATGCCGATCTATTACGCCCACAAGCTCACCAGCCGGCTGGCGGAAGCGCGCCGGGCAAACGACCTGACCTTCCTCCGCCCCGACGGCAAGAGCCAGGTGACGGTGGAATACGAGTATGGGAAACCAAAACGCATCCACACCGTCCTGATCAGCACGCAGCACGCCCCTGATGCCGCCTCCGAACAGATCCGCGAAGGTGTGATCGAGGAGATCATCAAGCCCACGCTCCCTAAAGAGCTGATTGATGACGATCTGCTTATCTATGTGAACCCAACCGGGCGTTTTGTGACCGGCGGCCCGATGGGCGATGCCGGCGTGACCGGGCGTAAGATCATTGTGGACACCTACGGCGGTATGGGCCGGCACGGCGGCGGTGCTTTCAGCGGGAAGGACCCGACGAAGGTGGACCGCTCCGGCGCGTATGCAGCCCGCTGGGTGGCGAAGAATGTGGTCGCCGCCGGGCTGGCGGACCGCTGCGAAGTGCAGGTGGCCTATGCCATCGGCGTGGCGCATCCGCTTTCGGTCAATGTGGAGACCTTCGGAACCGGCAAGGTGGAAGATTCCCGGATCGCCGATCTGATCACGGCGCACTTTGACCTGCGTCCCGGCGCGATCATCCGGGACCTGGACCTGCGCCGCCCGATCTATCAGCAGCTTGCCGCCTATGGGCACTTTGGCCGCGATGACCTCGACCTGACCTGGGAAAAGACGGACAAAGCCGACCTGCTGCGGGACGCGGCCGGGCTGTAAAGAACGAAAAGCGTATAACTAAATAACAATAAACTTAGCGGTGTTGTGTAAATAGCACCGCTAAGTTTTTAAAATAAGCTCAACTAGAAAGGGGATTAAAAAGCAATCTAAGATTGATAGGTATATTCCACGCGGGATTCTGAGATCACCACGTCACGCCCTGGCGGGCGTTCCTCGTGATGACACATAATTTTGTCATTGCGACGGAGCCGAAGGCAGAGGAAGCAATCTCAGAATGATATTGTATGCAAAAGTATCTAACCTGGCGAGATTATTTTCCACGCGAGATTCTGAGATCACCACGTCGCGCCCTGGCGGGCGTTCCTCGTGATGACACACTATCTTGTCATTGCGACGGAGCCGAAGGCAGAGGAAGCAATCTCTGAAAGTGTTGATCTTAAATCACCAGCGCCAAAACCGTTATAATTAGGAAAGCTGGTGATCTGGTCAATGATCATAAATTCCGGTCATTAAATCCGATACTCTGGAAGGTTCTATGAAAATTCGCATGTCTTCCCCTAACCTCAGCGACGCCGACCGCCAGGCGGTTCTGGACGTCCTCAATACCCCCAACCTCAGCATGGGCCCCAAGATCGCGGCCTTCGAGCAGGCTTTTTGCGACCTGACCGGCGCGGCCCACGCCATCGGCGTGAACTCCGGTACGGCCGGGCTGCACCTCTGCGTCCGCGCGGCCGGCATCGAGGCCGGCGACCTTGTGATCACCACACCCTTTTCCTTTGTCTCCTCAACCAATGTGATTCTCTTCGAGAAGGCGGTCCCGGTCTTTGTGGATATTGACCCCGTCACAGGCAATATTGACCCGGACCTGCTTGAGCAGGCCGTGGACGATCTCTTCAAGGGCGGCGATGCAGCCCGCAAGTGGCTGCCGCGGAGCCTTCCGCCGGTCAACCGAGGTGGGCTTGGCGCCGTCAAAGCCATCCTGCCGGTGGATGTCTTCGGCCAGCCCGCCGACTACGACCGGATCAACGCGGTCGCCGCCCGCTATGACCTGACGGTGATCGAGGATTCCTGCGAAGCCCTCGGCGGGGAATACAAAGGACGCACCGCCGGCACGCTGGGCGATTACGGCGTTTTTGCCTTTTATCCCAATAAGCAGATCACCACCGGCGAGGGCGGGATGATTGTCACCGACGACGACAAGGCGGCTGAGCTCATGCGCGCCCTGTGCAATCAGGGCCGCGCCCCCGGCGATACCTGGCTCCAGCATACCCACCTGGGCTATAACTACCGGCTGGACGAAATGAGCGCCGCGCTGGGCCTCTCGCAGATCAGCCGCCTGGAGGAGCTGCTCGCAAAGCGCGCGCAGGTGGCGAACTGGTACGCTGAACACCTGGCGGGCATTGAGGAAGTGACCCCGCCGCAGTTAGTGGAGAATACCACCCGGGTGAGCTGGTTCGTGTATGTGATCCGGCTGGCAGAAACCGTTGACCGGGACAGGCTGGCGCAGATCCTCGCGGAGCGCGGTGTCCCCGTCCGGCCCTATTTCGCCCCAATCCACCTCCAGCCCTATGTCATGGAGATATACGGCACCCGGCACGGCGACTATCCCGTGACGGAGGATCTGGGCGACCGCAGCCTGGCCCTGCCCTTCTCAGGCGCGATGACCGAGGAAGAAGTGGTTACCGTCTGCCAGCGGATCGCGGATGTGCTCCCCACCGCCGGGAAACGGGCCTGACTCACATAATCATGATGGAGAATGAATTTCGCCCCCCGCGCCGCACAGGCCTTCTCGTTCAGGGTGGGATGAGCCTGCTCCTGCTGGGCGCGGGCGGGTATTTCTTCTCCCTGGCCACCCAGGACCTGGAGGGGCTGGATTTCCTGCTCCATATGCTGATCGCCCTGATCCTGTTTGCTCCCCTCCCCGTGATCGTCTACCGGCTTTACGCGCTCCTGCGGGGGAATTACCTTCTGCAGCGGGAAGGCCTGATGATCCGCTGGGGACTGCGGCGTGAGGATATCCCCCTGAACGAGATTGAATGGATCCGCCCGGCGGCCGAGTTGGGTTTCCGTCTGCCGCTGCCCTGGCTGCGCTGGCCGGGGGCCATCCTGGGGGCGCGCCGGCTGCCTGAGCTGGGCACGGTGGAATTCATGGCGGCTGACACTGCGCACCTCCTGCTGGTCGCCACCCCGGAGAAGGTCTTTGCGATCTCACCCCAGGACGTGAATGGGCTCATGGCGCTCTTCCGCCAGATCAATGAGCTGGGCAGCCTGGCCCGGATCGAACCGCAGTCGGTCTATCCGACTGTGCTGGTCGGCCGGGTTTGGGAAGACCGGGTGGCGCGGCTGTTGATCTTCCTCAGTTTCGGGGTGGGGCTGGTCCTGCTCGGCGTGACGGCCATCGCCCTGACCGGACTTGACACCATTTCGTGGCTAACACCTGGTGAGACAGCGCCCGCTGAAAGGCTGCTGTTGCTGCCTGTGTTGAATGGGCTCCTCTGGCTGGCGAACCTGGTACTGGGGTTCTTCCTCTATCGCCGGGGGGGTGATCTGCGGATTGCGGCCTATCTCTTGTGGGGCGCCTCCGCAGTGACCGGATTGATGCTCCTGGTCGGGGGCCTGATTTTTATCTTCTGAGGCAGGGGGAAAATAATTCATCCTCATAAGGCTATTCGTCAATCAGCGGCATAACGCCGATGACGAACCGCGCTTGAGTCCACTGATTGTAATTTGGGTTTGCCATCTCTCCTGTGAGCTGCTGCCCGCAAAAGTAAAAAATCAGGCCGGGTGGTGACAGCTGGTTAAAACCGCTGTCCGGATAGGTCTCAGCAAGATAGGGGACCAGGTCCATGACGTGCCGGCTGACTTCATTGACCTCCGAGGGGGGAACACGGACTGCTGCTACGATGGCGTTGACGGAAATCGAATCGTCCTGGTGCATCCGCAATTCAGCATGGATCACACAATCATCCAGGTACTGGCTAACCTCGTTGGGGGTCCGAAAGAAACCGCGGGCGTCCTGCTCAATATTGATTTGCAAGGGGTATGCCGTCAGCTCACCAATGTTATAAGCCAATCCAGAATGGATCCACAGCCCATAATACCCCAGATGCTCCCAGGCAACTGAAAAATCCCGGTTATTTGAAAATTCACCACTTCTCATAATTTCCGGGCTGTAGGGGACGATTCGAAAGGGTTCTAGATGAATAACTTCCTGATCACACTGCATTATGAAAAGGGCATCAACCTCTTTGTCACGGAAGTCGATCCCGTCATAGACCATCCATTCAAGCGCTGGCGAGTGTGTACCAGTGAGTAGATTGTCCGGGTTTGGGGTTGTGAAGGATTGATCAAACCGGGGTGTTTTCGTTGAATCCTGGGTGCCTGTACCCTCTGCCTGAAAAAATTGCCGTGTTTCATTCAGGGTGTTGTTTTTGGAAAACAGCGGTTGATCCCAAAATACCGCCAGGAGTATCAATCCAATGCCTATTAACCCAGAAACGAAACCGATCAGTCTGAGGGATGAGGTATTAAAAAAGTGTTTTTTCATTTTTATCGGTTGTTATCCCTGATGAAAAAACACTTTTTATTGTATTTCTGAGAGTGCATAAAGCGAAATGATGGATATTCTTTACCTCTGCCATATTGCTATCAGATAGGGGACGTGACAATTAGGCGGGATCTGGTTGATTATGCGCATCAAGGGATTCTTGCATCAGGCTCAGTTAAATCTGACTATTTTTCCTGTATCCGTTTATTCCGGAAAAGCAAGAACCCAGCCAGAACCAGCCCTATGCCCAGGATCCCCAGGCCAATAGGCAGTAATTGAGTACCGGGCGTTTGGGTTCCGGCCATGTCTCCGCCGGTATCGGGGAGAAGTTCCGGCTCAGTGGTGCCTGATCCTGTGCCTGGTCCTGTGGTTGGGACTGGTGTGGGTTCGATTTGTGCCGTGAGGCATTCGATCCCCGTAAAAGTATTGGTATCAAGCGTCACTGCACCAGTTTGCGCAATAGCACGACCTTGCAAATTCGCGCCCGTACCCATACTGACGCTTGTAAGCGCGATAATCGTTCCGGCAAAATTACCCCCATCGATGTTCACACTGCTGGCATCACGCCAATACACATCGCATACACTGGCGTCATTAATCAGGCTGACTGTGCCGGTGGATGTCAGGCCGTCGGTTAGGAAGATATAGACGCCGGATCCATCGAGCGTGAGCGTTCCTCCAGATAGCAGAGAAACTCCTGATACGGTATATACACCAGGGGTAAGTGTCCGACCGGCAAGCTCACTACTATCGAGCGTTGTTCCCGGCCCCTGTGCTTCCAGAGCAAGCCGGGCGACGTCTGCATCAAACTGAGCCAGTCCGGCAGCCGCAAGGGTACGAATCTCACCCGGAGGACCAACACTGCCCGGGGGGAAACCAACAACCGCCGATCCTGGACTGACGCCCAGATCTCCGGGCATGGTCGTCCCACCAGTATTGGTCACCGTCGTGCCAGCCAGAACGGAATAACTCCCCGCTGCGCCCAACGAAGGTGCAGTGGCCTGAGTAAGTTCCGCCGCTGTAGCGCTGCCGACCGGTAAGCTAAACCCGATCACGAGCAAAACAATTAAGAGACCTGCGATGAAAGTACAGTGGGTAAGCCTCCGATTTTTATTTGAGATCATCGGATCCTTCTTCCCTAATGGAATTTCTAATGAAAAATGGCGTAAATTAATTTGATATGTTTATAAAGTATACAACATTTAAAGTTAATATTGTGCTTTAATAACCTCCAGAACTTTTGCCTGCCAGGCACGGCATGGGAGAATAAAAAATTAATCTTTATTAAAATGAAACCACTTCCTTATGAAATCATGGTTGTTGAAGCATATCTGGCTCTCCTGTGGAATAATCGTCCCACTTGCAAAAACCAATAAATGGATTTTGAGATTTCTTCATCCATTTTCACAGTTGCTTTTCCAGAGTTCAGAAGTATCGAGTGAATTCATCTTTCCCTTCAGATAGAGACCTAACCTTGCGCAATGCCCAGAGGCTGAACTAGTGACGCCAGTATCTTCCTGACGATAGCCCTGAGGGACGCCGTGGACAACCCGGTCGCTGGGGAGAAGGTTATCAGAACGCCGGGGGGCGATCTGCGGATTGCGGCCTATCTCTTGTGGGGCGCCTCCGCAGTGACCGGATTGATGCTTCTGGTCGGGAGAGGTTGATTTTTGTTTTTTGAAGCCGGGGGGTGAATGAGGGTGAGAGGGGTGTAAGCAATAAGAACCATATCGTTATATAATTGGATTATCTATTGCACTCACGATACTCAAAAGCGATAGCCGGTATTAAGTAAATAAAAGGGACAGACAGGTAAAAGCAATGCGTGAATCAGACATAATCCCATCTCCAAACGATTTTATTTTTTACACGACCGATGATGGCGTGGTCAATATCAGCGTCATTTTTTACGTGATGAAACGGTCTGGCTGACCCAGAAAGCCATGGCAGAGCTTTTTGATGTGGAGAGCCATACGATAAACTATCATTTACAATCGATATTTCAGTCAGGAGAATTGTTGAAAGAAGCAACTACTCGAAAAATTCGAGTAGTTCAAAGTGAAGGAACCAGGCAGGTTAAAAGAGAGCTTGATTTCTATAACCTTGATGCCATTATCTCTGTCGGCTATCGTGTCAATTCACAGAAGGCGACTCAATTCCGCATCTGGGCGACAAAGACATTAAGAGAATACCTAATCAAGGGGTTTGTACTGGATGACCAACGTCTCAAGCAGGGCGGACAGCTTTTTGGCCGGGATTATTTCGATGAATTGCTGGAACGTATCCGGGAGATCCGCGCCAGCGAACGGCGTTTTTACCAAAAGATCACCGACATCTACGCTCAATGCAGTGCGGATTATGATCCCAATGCCTTAATCACCCCGGACTTTTACGCAACGGTCCAGAATAAAATGCATTGGGCGATTACCGGAAAAACAGCAGCGGAGATTATTTATGAGGCTGCCGATGCGGACAAGTTACATATGGGACTCACAACCTGGAAGAACGCTCCCGATGGCAAGGTATAAAAAGCGATACAACGGTAGCTAAGAATTACCTCAACGAAGCACATATTGCAGAACTTAACCGCATTGTTTCTGCGTATCTCGACCTTGCTGAGAATCGCGCTGAAAGGCAGATCCTGATGAAGATGGAGGATTGGGCAGGCTTTACGGATCGTTTTCTGGAGCTTTCCGATTACCCCATCCTGACGCATAAAGGGAAAGTTACAGCACTGGAAGCGAAACTGAAAGCCGCCCAGGAATATGAGGAATTTAGGGAAATCCAGGACAGGAATCATTTTTCTGATTTTGATAAGGAAGTGAAGAAGCTAAAAGGGGACAATGGCCTAAATTGCAGATTCCACCATCTCAGTATGCGCATCAAATAACACCCTCGCACCTTTGCGAATCATCTCCCGATGCTCTTCCCACGCGTCCTCGTCCTGTGCTGCCTTCTCTAACAGCGCTGCTCCCCCCACAACCCCCTGCGTGTCCAGCCAGGCCGCCAGCCCTGCCGTGATCTTCCCGGCGGCGTAGGCGTGGCTGTTGTCCTGATTGCTCAGGTCACCCGAGATCAGCAGCGAGCGCAGGAAAGTGGCGTCGGGATAATAGATCATCTCCACCAGCTTCGCCCGGTATTCGAGGTCGCTGGCGGACAGCTTCTCGCGGCGGAAATCGGCGTGGTGCTGCGCTTCGTGTTTCAGGAACGAAATGGTGAACGCTGGCTTGTCGAGATCGCCTTCGTAAGCCTTGCGCACGCAATAGATGCCATCCTGCTTGGCCCAGCCGCCTGCCCCGGTCTCACCGCCCGATAACCAGTCCAGCCAGCTCCGCATCAGGAAGCCGTCCATCCAGAACACGGTCAGCGTCTCGACGCCCAAAGGCAGCTCGACCTCATAATCAGTCCGGGTCGTCTCCTGCCAGACATAGGGCCCCAAAAAGCCCTGGGTGTCGCCCCCGAGGAAGTGCAGACCCAATGCTTGCGCCTTTTCCCTGGCAGTGTCCTCAAGGTTGTCCAGGTCCGCCCCGGGCATGTCAAGGACGTTCTGAAGGTCTCGTTCCAGCGCCTTGCGGGCTTCGCGTTCAACGGCCTTCAGGTTAAATGGAACGTCCGGCGGCGCTTCAAGGCCGGCGCTGAAACACCTGCGGAAATAATCCTGATAGGCGTCCAGGATCGGGTCCAGGGCGGGATATCCTGTGGCATAGGCGGGCGGGTTGTGCAGCCTCTGCCGGAGCGCATCGGCCCTTTCGCTCTCGCCGCAGGCATCCAGATACCGGAGGGTGCCCGGGATATCGGCTCGCACCAGGCGGCCGACGTATTCCGCCCTTTGATAACGGGCTGTTCCTGGAGACTCCTTAGTTTCACTCATTTAATGTCTCACAGTCCTGACTTTGGAAAGGTCTCTTTAACCGGGTAGCCGTGGCGGTTGTCCTGATTGCTCAGATCACCCGAGACCAGCAGCGAGCGCTGAAGGGTGGCGACAGGATAATAGATCAGCGCCACCGGCTTCGCCCGGTATTCGAGGTCGCTGGGCCTGGCGGCTGGCGATGCGCCTGTGGGTGGACTGGCGCTTTGATCGTTTTCATTAGGTGGTTTTATCCGCCGATCATGGCCTTCTTTGGTTTACCGAAAATAGCAAGCAGTACCAATACCCAGCCGGCGACATCCACCAAACCGAAGACGATATTGACAATCACGCTTACCGAGGAAATCGCCTGGTAATCCATGCCATTGTCTGAAGCGATCAGGAAAAAAGAACTATTGAAGACAGCGGATAGGATGTGCATTCCCATGAAGATCACCAAAGCGATCAGGGCCAGGAGGGACCTGCGGGGCGTTTTTTTCCAGCGGACGATCGCAATAATAATCCCGACGATCCAGGTGATCAACAGAGGCAGACTGGTAAGCAGGACGGATAGTGAACTGATTAAAATTCCTCCAAAATTCGACATTTTTAAACTCCTATTGGATTAATTACTGGTGGGTCCTATAGTGCCAATTGTAATCCACTTATAACTAAGTGCAGATACATCTTATTGAATGAAATTTAATGGACTAATAGTTTGAAATCATAAAATCGGTTGGTGTGATCGGCTGAGAGTTGGGAACGGTCCCTTGTTCAATGTAATGGATATTCCCTGTATGCCGCCACCGCTTCATACAGCGCCAGCAGGTTTTCCACCGGGATTCCCGCCTGCACGTTATGAACCGGGTTGAAGACGAACCCGCCATTGCGGCCAAAGGTCCTGATCCGGTCCCGGACCTGCGCCCTGATCTCGGCGGGCGTGCCGAAGGGGAGTGTCTGCTGGGTGTCCACCCCGCCGCCCCAGAAGACGGCGCGGTCCCCGAAGCGCTCCACCAGCACTGCGGGATCCATCTCTGCTGCAGAAGTCTGCACGGGGTTGAGGATGTCGAATCCCGAGTCGAGGAAGTCCGGGATCAGCTTCATCACCGAGCCGCAGGAGTGGATGAAGGTCTTCCAAGTTGTGTTCCGGTGCACCCAGTCGTTGATGATCCTGTGAAACGGCTGATAGAGGTCCCGGTAGGCCCTGGGCGAGATGAAAGGTCCGTTCTGCGCGCCGAAATCCGCCCCGCTGACATACAGGACCGTGATCTTCTCGCCGGCCCGCGCGTGGATCCGTTTCAGGTTCTCAAGCCCGATCTCGCACTGCCGCTCAAACACGGCCCAGACGTAATCCCGCCGGGTGACGGTGGACATATACCACTCCTCCATGTCACGGATGCCGCGGGGGTCTTTGAGCTGGATGGCGGGCACCAGGGCGATATCGCCGAATCCCGTGCCGCCGAAATTCCCCAGGATGGCTTTGTCCGTTTCATTAAATAACCGGCCGGCTTCCTGTTCGTAATAGTCCAGTTCGGATTCGGAGACAGGCTGGAATTCCTCCAGATTCTGGGCGGGGTCCAGTTTTGCTTCGTCAATCTCCGGCTGGCGCACAATGGCGTCAAAGTAAAACCCGCCCGCGGGCATCCGCCCGCTGGGCGCGGCCGTGGTGTTGCCCTCAGGGTACATCAGGATGTCGCCGTTAGGCTCGGGGTTGGTGTTGAACCCACCGGGCACCAGAACGGGCGTACCGTCGAAGGAGGTCCAGGGTTTCCAGTCCGCCAGGGGAAAGCCGAACATGGTGCTGGGACTGCCAAGGGGGACTACGTCCACCCCCAGCGCGTCCATCAGGTCGGGCTTGATTTCGCCCAGTAACTGGTAAGGCTCTACGACCCTGACGGGTGTGCCGGGTGGATCAAGCTTCAAAGCCTGCCGGAGCAGATAGACGGAACTGACGTGCATCCCGGTCACCGGGCTGCTGCCCAGGTCGAGGGGTACGCGGTCGGGTTCCCGGTGGTTGAGGGCAAGCTGGACGCGTTCTCTGGAATTCATCTTATTTCTCCGCCGCCAGTTGGGCGATGGCCACCAGGACCTCCACGGCTTTTTCCATGGCGAAGGTGGGAATGAACTCATACTTCCCGTGGTAATAGTGTCCGCCTGTGAAGATATTGGGGCAAGGCAGGCCCATATAGGATAACCGGCTGCCGTCCGTCCCGCCCCGGACGGGGTCGATCCTGGGTGTCAGCCCGACTGCCTTGACCGCCTGCACCGCAATTTCCATGATCTCCGGGTGGGGTTCGACCATCTCACGCATGTTGTAATACTGGTCTTCCAGGGCCAGGTCAATGATCCGGTCGCCGTATTTATGATTGATGAAATCCGCCGCCGCTTGCATCAGGCGTTTCTTTGCATCGAATTTCTCCCGGTCATGGTCCCGGATGATGTAGGCCATGGCCGCTTCTTCTACGGTGCCCTCGAACAGGTACAGGTGGTAGAACCCCTCGTATTTCTCAGTGTTTTCGGGCCGTTCAAAGACCGGCAGCAGCTCGTGGAATTCCATCCCGATCTGCAGGGCATTGCGCATCTTCTGTTTGGCTTTGCCGGGGTGGACGTTGCGCCCGTGGATGATGAGCTCAGCGCCGGCTGCGTTGAAGTTCTCATACTGTACTTCGCCAAGCTCGCCGCCGTCAACGGTATAGGCAAAGTCCGCGCCGAATTTCTCCACACCAAAATAGTCAACACCGCTCCCGACCTCTTCATCCGGTGTGAAGCCGATCTTGATCGTGCCGTGTTTGATGTCCGGGTGCGCCAGAAGCGTTTCCACGGCGGTCATGATCTCAGCGATCCCGGCCTTGTCGTCCGCGCCCAGGAGCGTGGTGCCGTCGGTTGTGATGAGGGTCTTGCCGATGTACTTCTTCAGATCCGGGAATTCTTCCGGGTCCATGAGGATCCCCTTTTCCTTGTTCAGGGTCACCATCCCGCCATCATAATCCTCAATAAACCGGGGGTTCACGTTCCTGCCGGAAAGGTCGGGGCTGGTGTCCATATGAGCGAGGAACCCAATCACGGGCAGGTCATCTGCATCCGTGTTGGCAGGCAGGGTCGCGGTGACATAGCCGTAGCCGTCCACCATTGCGTCTTCCAGCCCCAGGTCCTTCAGTTCTTTTTCCAGCAGCCTCGCAAGGTCAAGCTGCTTCATGGTGCTGGGGTAGGTGTCGGATTTCCGGGCTGATTCCGTGTCGATTTTGATATAGCGGATAAAACGATCAATGACAGATTGCATGGTTTAGGTCCTTATGCGTGGTGGGTCAGGGTCAATATTCGAGGAGGGGTGTTCAGAGATCCTCCTCGGCGCTTGTTTGCGTCAATTGTATCACCAACACCTGACCGGAATCCAAACTATCGTAAAGGGCAATTGATAAGTTATTTGTTTTTGTCTTTTCGGTTTTCAAATGATTCACAATCAACATCGAATACTGATTAATCAACTTTGCGATTGCCCTGGAGGTACTAGTAATCCTTTGCTTAACGACTGGATTATTTGATAAAATAGAAGGGTCAACAGGGAGGACATGTGATCCAAAACCCCGAAAGACCTCCAATTCAAAAACGATCCCCGCTTGAGGGTTTCCTGCCGTTTTTCTGGCTGGCGCTGGGTTGCGCAGCTGGGATAGTCCTTGCCGATAGTGTGCCTGTTCCGGTGTGGATTTGGGCTGCCGGGGCGGGGATTGCCCTCACGTTGTGGATTCTCGCCAGGGCCTTGCCCGAATCCCTTACAATTACCCACCGGCTGCGGGCATGGACCCGGGCCGACCGTCGCCTGCCGGGTGCGATCCTGCTGGCTGTGTTTTTCATCGGAGGCTGGCTGCATGCTGCGGCCTGGCCCGATATCACCTCGGCGCATGTGGCCTATTATAACGACCGGGGCAGGGTGGAGATCACGGGTACGCTTGTTGAGCCCCCCGACCCGCGTGACAGTCAAATCAATCTCACTGTGCAGGTGGCAACCCTGCGCTCCTTAACATCATCCCAGACCGCAGCGCAGGATGTCTCAGGTAGGGTCCTTGTCCAGGCCCAGCCGGGCGGCGACTGGTCTTATGGCGATGAAGTCGTGGTACGCGGCGGCCTGCAAACGCCCACCGATCAGGCCGATTTCTCCTACCGGGACTATCTGGCGCGCCAAGGGATATCTGGGCTGATTCCCTATGCTCAGGCGGAAATGCTCAGGGCTGCCGAGGGGACCTCCGTGAAGGGGTTTTTGTTTGACCTGCGCGCCAGGGGTTTGGAGACCCTTCATGAATTATTTCCCGATCCGGAATCCGATCTGCTGGCGGGGATCCTGCTGGGCCATGAGCGCGGGCTTTCGCCTCAACTTCAGGAGACTTTCAGGCGGACCGGCACGACCCATATTATCGCCATCTCCGGTTTCAATATCGCCATCCTGGCGGGTCTTTTCACCGGCATCTCCACCCGGCTTTTTGGGCGTAAATGGGGTGCTGCGGCAGCAATTGCTGGGATTTCGGGATACACTATCCTGGTCGGCGCGGATGCTGCGGTTTTGCGGGCAGCCATTATGGGTGGGCTAGGCGTCTTCGGCGGATTATTCGGACGGCGGCAAACCGGCCTCAACAGCATCGGGATTGCCGCTTTGGGGATGATGCTGTTGGATCCAAACATCCTGTGGGACGTCGGTTTCCAGTTGTCCGTTGCCGCGACGCTCGGCCTGGTGCTCTATGCCCAGCCTCTGGAAGAGCGGTTGCTCGTCCTGCTGAAGGGCAGGCTGCCGGAGGAACACGCGCACAAACTGGTTGACCCTGTCTCGGAAATCTTCCTGTTCACAATTGCAGCGCAATTCCTGACCCTGCCCGTGATCGCCTATCATTTCGAGGGCGTGTCGTGGCTGGCGTTTTTCGCCAATCCTCTGATCCTGCCGGTGCAATCCTTGGTGATGATCCTGGGGGGATTGGCAATGCTGGGCGGGCTGCTTCTGCCTGGCCTGGGTCAGGTGCTGGCTTTTATTGCCCAACCCTTTGTTACGTATACCATCCGGATGGTTACCTGGCTGGGAAGGCTGCCCGGTGGGGAGTGGTCGGTCCCCGGATTTCACCCCCTCTGGCTCGTGGTTTTCTATGCCCTGATCTTTATCCTGACCTTGCTCCCCAAAGGGCAGCGGCAGGCACTATTCAGTAAAGCGCTTTCACCCCGGGCAGGCGCGCTGGTCGTGTTCGGTCTGACAGTTCTTGTCTGGAGCCGGGTTTTGAGCGCGCCGGATGGCCACCTGAACCTGACCCTGCTGGATGAGGAAGGGACGATCCTGATCCAGCTGCCGGCCGGGAACACAGTCCTGATCGGGGGAGGGCCGCGCCCTTCTCATCTCAATCAGCGCCTGGGGGAGTTTCTGCCTGTGGGAACACGACGTTTGGACGTGGCCATGATCGGCAGCACTTACCGTGAGGACATCAACGCCTTGACGGGGTCTCTTCTGCTTTATCCCCCTGGTCTTGCGCTGTGGAACGGCGACCCAGAGACGAACCAGACCACCCGGGCGGTTTTCAAGCACCTGGTTGAGGGAGACGTGCCCTCGATCTGGGAGGGGACATTGCTCTTGAGGTCCTCTGGACGGGAGAGCGGGGCGCGGTCCTCTGGCTGGAATGGCGCGAATTTTCTGCTCTGCTACCGACCGGGAAGGTGGAGGACCATTGGCTGGATGTGCCGGGCGCGCCGGATATCCTCCTCCTTCCCGATGGGGTAAAGGCGGATGAGTTTCCGTTGGCTGTTGTGAATCTCTGGAATCCGAGTGCCATCCTGCTGCCCCTCGCCGA